>Ga0115011_10000321_pt1 | contig 41235 bp, 48 predicted proteins | sample TroAtlMetagenome_2_FD_88705 | JGI IMG/M metagenome (GOLD analysis project Ga0115011, IMG submission 88705) | Marine eukaryotic phytoplankton communities from Atlantic Ocean - Tropical Atlantic ANT8 Metagenome | ecosystem: Environmental > Aquatic > Marine > Oceanic | place: Tropical Atlantic... | reverse complement strand
GTATTTTTTATCATGCGACGCGGCTTCTAGGTCAGGCAGTTAAAAATGTACTTACTAGTGAAGCCGGCAATCTTGAAAGACATGAAGGAGTTGTTCTGCGAGGGTTAGAAGATTTCTTAGTCAAACTAACAGGAGACTTTATTGTACAAGGTCTGGCCTCCACCCACGGTAATCATGTTTCAGAACACTTAGAGCAAAACTTTACTGTTATTATCTCAAAAAACGTTAAGATTACTAAAACTATCAACGAATGGATGAACGACGCAAAAGCCAATAAACATACTTTTAAAAAATTACCACAAATGGTATATGAGGATATTTTATCTGGTACACCAATCGTAGATATTGTTCCAAAAGAAGATGCAGAGAAGACAATCTACAACTCTGTTTTTGATTATGTCAATAAATTAAATGAAGATAATGATGTAGGAACAGAAGAATGGATAGACTTAGATATCGAAGATGAAGACGATGATCCTGTTGAAGATGAGGATTACTCAAATATAGATGCTGATGTTGCTGTAGTTCCTGGTGCATTTAAGCCACCTCACAAGGGACATCTGGAAATGGTGCGGAAATACGCTGAGAAAGCCGAAAATGTCATTGTTCTCATATCTAAACCCACTTTAAACGGCCGTCGGCTTCCTCCGGGGCCTGATGGGAAACCGGGAAGAGAGATTAATGCTGAAGATTCTTTAAAGTTGTGGCAAATTTTGGCTGCTGATTTGCCTGCAGACAAGGTGGAAATTAAAATTTCTCCGACCCATGCATCACCAATTAACGCGGCGTATGAATACGTTGGTCCTGAAGGTCCACTGGTTCCCGGTACTAAAGTTATTCTGGGCGCCAGTACAAAAGATAACGATTGGCGGCGCTGGATGGGCGCAGAGAAATATATAAAGCCTGGCGTAGAGTTACTGGACCCAGAGGCCTCTGCTGTAGAACCAACTATGCGGCCTACAACTGATGAGGATGGTATGCCGCTGCCGTATAGCGCAACTGCTTTTCGCGAAGCCTTGGCAGATCCCGATAATAATCGAGCGGTCATAGAGGATTTTGTTGGCAAAGAAAACGTTAAGGATGTATTAAAAACACTTGGATTATCCGGCGATATTAAAGAATTATCGGCCGCCGGCGTTGCTGGGGGCATGCAAGGTGCGCCGGGTAAAAAGAAAAAGATTGTTAGAAGAGAAAATATAGATTTACACACCGTTGATGAGGTGATGAGACTAATTATGGAAAGAGGTATTTTAAAATGAATCAAGACGAGATAACCCTAAGAGATAATATAAGACGTTTGGTCAAAGTTGTCAAGCAAAAAAAGCTCCGTGAGCAAAAAGAAATTCACCAGTTACTTGGTACACTTTTAGATCATGAACTAAAAGCAATGCTTAGCGAATCTCAAACGCCGGATGTTGATCCGTCGCCCAATAAGTCGACCGGTATCAATGTACTGGAAGAACTACTTAAAAAGATTATACCAGTTTTAGAAACAGATTACAAGTCTTTAACGACAAATTCTGAACAAAGAGATTCTTTCCGGGCACATATTGTTAATGCTGTGGTTGGAACCCTCACGCCAGCGATCGCTAATGACGATGCTGGGGATGAAGGAGAATTAAATGAGCTGGAAGTTGATGAAGAATTAGAAATTAATATTGATGATGCAGAAGATGATAAATTCATTGATATCCGAACTGACGCGGAGCGCGCAGCTGAGGATGGTGATGAAGAGGAAGATCCGCGTGATAGCTTCGGTGATGGTGTTGAAGGTGATAAGACCGGCCGGAACATGGCATACCAGAGTTTTAAAAAGATCGAAAGTAGTATAATTGACTCGTACGAGCTTCTCTCTAACGAAGAAGACCAGGAATTATTTTATGATTACTTGATCGCAAACTTAAAGCTTTACTTTGATAAATTTGAAGGTGAGTTGTCTGGTGAAGTCGAAGAGCCTACAAATCAAGCATATGATGCAGCTAAACAAGACGCCACTAACGCAGTGGGCGATGATGTACCAGAAGCCGAACCAGTCCTTCAAGAATTTGATTTAGAAATTTAATTAAAAAAGTACTTGACAGAATGTAATTCTAGCTGTACACTAAAGTTGTGCTGGTTTGTGATAGTTTATGAAAGCTAATACTAATAAATCAACTAGTATTAATACTAGTATAATAACTAAACTAAAAGATCAAAACTTAATTAATGATCACACATTAGTAGGTATTGCTAGTCTATCTTTAGAAGACCTTATTGCTGTTAAGCTGGAATTAGCATGTAATAATCTCAATAACAGACTGTTTGGGTTTGACATTTGGCGTAATATGGGTTATATTACTAAAGAGGCATTATTAAATTTTGCTATCTCAACAACTAACTCACGGAAGGGCGCCGCAAGATTTCTTGGTTTAACTTATGATGAATTTAAGAAATCATGTACTAGATATAATATAGATATTTAAATTTAGTTTGACTAGTCGCCCTTTATGGACAGGAAAATTATGTGGAAAGTATATAAATGGAATGGTCACTATATTATGGGTGACCTGATCAGCAAACATTCTTCAGAAGAAGCAGCCCTCAAGGCAGCAAAAAAGAAAATAAATTATAGTCGAACTGAGCGTAGTAACTTGCCTTCGTTTAAGGCACGCAAAGAAACTGTAATTTGGTTAGATGCCAAAAATGGTACTCCATTAGGTATGATTATCAAAAAATCACGGGGATGATTTGGATTCGACAAGGTAATAAAGAGGAATAGTGCAGGCAGGTAAGATACAACCTTAATAGTTCAAAAAACAATAGTTGCAAATAACAACAATCATTTCGAACAGCGCTTAGCCGCTTAGTAGGGAGGTTGATTAGAACCTTCTATCCAATCTAATCAAAACAACAGACAAGTTGTAAAAATCAAAAAAACTTATTGCAACAGGATGGTAAGCAATATTTTATAGCCATCTAACTTTGTCAGTTTGTGATAGAAACTGAATAAGCTTGTGAATGACTACAGTTGGATTTATCTTGGACGCGGGTTCGACTCCCGCCATCTCCACCATCTATATAATAAATGGAAAAATATAAAGTAAAGTACATAGAATTCAATATTGGTGACATCGTAAAAGAAAAATATTGGATTTCCGCTGAACCAAACAGCTGTTTATATGGTATAGTATTATCAGTTATCAGAGAAGGATACCAAAATGTAGATTGGATCGATGCTGCTGCAGACCAAGTAGAGATTTATTGGTTTCAGTGGAGGTCGACCGAGATTTTACCATCATGTTTTATTGACATGGTTTCAACCACAAACGGAGTTATGTATGAAAAAGAGCCAGAGTAAAAAGAAACACAAAGAGAAAGTTGATACTCAACGCTTCAAAGACCAGTTAGAAGATGCTTGGCATTTAATTAGAAAAAGAAAAAAGTTAAAAAGAAAGCAACTTTTCAACACATTCACGACTGATAAGAAAAAAGACTAATACATACTAATGAGGATACTGTCTTAAACTAGGTTTTTTTAACAAATGAAAATAAAAGTGGCGTTTTATTGCGGGAAAGGTACATGGGTTAATAAAACAATCCGTTGGTGGACTAAAAGTCCGTACAGTCACGCTGAACTGATAATGCCCGACAACGAAACGTGGATTGGAATTAGTCCGTTCAAAACGTCACGCTTAGAGCAGAAGCAAAATCCAGATTATGATCCATCGGAGTGGAATTTTTTAGAATTAGAAGTTACCAGTGAACAATTGGGTGTCATAAAAGAATTTTTTGAATCGACCCGCGGTAGTAAATATGATTGGGTCGGAATGCTACTATCGCAATTTTTGCCTTACCATATTAAACGCAAAAATAAATGGTACTGCAGCGAATGGATAGCATATGCTTTAAGAATAAGTTGTGTTATCGATTGGAGACTAATTAAGATCTATGACCGCGCCGATCTTTCACCTGCGGTATTATATAAGATAATAATGGTATCACAAAATGGCTAAATTTAGAACCGACGACTGGGTTTTATTTTGTACTTTTCCGGACGTTGACAGTCCTCTTTTATCATCCGAAAGGGAACGCGCATTAGTATTAGCGGTCCTTGATGAAGACAGATTTTATGATTACCGAATTATCATAGAGAAGACAGGAAAAATAAAAAAAGTTAGAGAACATCAACTTTTTCCCGAGGCGCCCCCTACCTACTAATAGGGATGGCACTCAAAACAATAAATAAACTACTTTTAGTAGCGGTGACTCTGATCTCCGGCTGCCAACAACCAGATTATGCGGTTGTGACGCGTGGTAACGCAGAAACTGTTTATGTCGAGGTTGAAGTTGAAGGTCCTACAAAATATGTAGATGTTCCCGTATATATCGAAGTGGAAGTCCCAGCAGAACACGGCGATATATGGGTTGACTCCTTTACACAATCAATGTCAACCGACGGCGTAGACATCTTATGGATTATCGACACTTCTGGTTCGATGTATCGCTATGATCCTCAATTAATAGCAGGCATTGAAGCTATGTTAAGCGCACTCCCTGCTTCGGGTTGGCGCCTAAATATGATTTCTAATCACCCAACATGCGCAGCTTCTGAAGCAACGTTTCCGTTAGTGCCCGGTGATGATATTGTGGATGCTACTGATATGCTCAACAACATGTGCAGAGGCCCTTTTGAAAAAGGCTTTGATTCAGCGTATGAATATATTGTTAACAACCCTTACGCGGCAACCTGGATGCGGCCCGGTACCTCTGCTCTGTTGGTGGTGTTTGTATCGGATGAAGAAGAACAAAGCAATGATTTCATGCCACATGTCTCAGACTTTACATTTTGGTACTCCACAATAAGATCTCCTGGATCAACATACGTTGCTAGTATTATTAATAAAGATCCAACTGAATCTTTGTGTACAACTCCGCCCAATATGATTGATGTTGGCGATAGGTATATGGAAGCTACAAATTATTTCGGTGGCACAATTGTAGATATATGTGATCCAGATTGGTCTGCTGGGGTTACGGATGCATCAAATAATATAGAGCCGCTAGAGTCAATAGAGCTGACACACGTGCCAGATCCGACGTCGGCCATAAGAGTGTTTATAAATGGCTCTTTAAATCATGATTGGTATTACGAAGCTTCGGATAATACTATTTACTTCACAGTAATCCCAGTGGGTGGGGACTTGGTAGAGATTGGATACCTCTATTATGAAAGTTCCGGCGCAGATGACACAGGGGATACTGGACAGTAAAGAGGGCGCAATCATGGTCGTTTGGTGGATGGCAATAGTGTTTGGGGTATGCGTTGGTACGTTAACCTCATTTTTTATTTTATTTTTAGATTTTATAAAAAAAGAAAATAATAAGATACAAGAGATTAATAATGAGGTACACTATAGAATAGATAATATGAGCCCAAGAGACTTATATATTCATAAGCTTTCTCAAAACAATTTAGTTTGGGATAAGACAACACGCACATATACAAAGATGGAACAAAAATGACTGATGAAAAAACTATCAAATCTTGGCACAAAGTTAAAGTTTTTGATACTTATGAAGAAGCTGACGCGCTAAGGATAAAACTTAGTACTGAGCCTGATAATTCTAACCTAGAAATTAAGATCAGGAGATGCGGCCCAGGCGGCACACAATTTAAAGTTAAGACGCATCGCCCAAAAACAAACAAATAAGGAATAGAAAATGACTGAAGAAAGACCCACTGTTATGGTGTCCGGAGGTTTTGATCCCGTTCATGCCGGCCACATTCGTATGATTAGATCGGCTTCAAAATATGGGGATGTGATTATAATTGCAAACTCAGATGAATGGCTTTATAGAAAAAAAGGATTTGTTTTTATGGAATGGGAACGAAGGGTAGAAATTTTAAACGCTATCAAGGGTGTCATCTTGGTTGACTCGGTCGACGACACCGACGGCACGGTCTGTGAGGCGATCAGAAGGATTAAGCCTACATTTTTTGCTAACGGCGGCGATCGTGGCAAATCAAACACTCCAGAACAATCTGTGTGCGACGAATTAGAAATAAAATTATTATGGGGAGTGGGTGGAGAAGAAAAACTAGATAGTTCTTCTGATTTAGCTAAAAAAGTAAGAGATTTTGAAATGCCTCCGGTTCGTAGCTCCGGCCGTACTTCTGATAGATGATACTTGACATTAAAGAACGCCCTAGTTACAATATAGTGTGGGACCTTAATGGAATTCAAAGCTCTAAAATTAGATTCGTCATATAGACCAATAGAAGTAATTGATGCCATCGAAGCGTTAGTAATGTGTATAATTGGAAAAGCAATTGTATTGGAAACTTACGAACAAAAAATATCGTCTCCATCAGTTAGTTTTGAATTACCAGCAGTAATTGTTTTAAAGACAATAGTAAAATTTAAATTTACAACGATTTCATGTAATCGTCTGAACATTGTTTGGAGAGACAATAATCAATGTCAATATTGCGCTAATTATTTCCCACTTGATAAATTAACAATGGATCACGTGATGCCAAAAAGCCGCGGCGGTAAAAATGTATGGGAAAATCTAGTTGCTGCATGCAAGAAATGCAACCAAAGAAAAGGGTCCAAAACAACTAAAGAATCTGGAATGTATCCACTTAAGAAGCCCCGCAAACCTAAAGCAAATATTTTAAGAACTATCAGCAAAAACCAAATAAGTGATTTATGGAAGGACTACTTGTGGTAAAATGAATTTCAATTATAAATTATATTGTGAACTTATAATATTATCCTTGACAGGCTTTGGTATATGTGATATATTATCAAAGATACTATAATATTCCCGCTTAGCTCAGCTGGTTAGAGCATCTGACTGTTAATCAGAGGGTCCCTGGTTCGAGTCCAGGAGTGGGAGCCATTCACCAATTTTCCTAGGAGGAAACCATGGCACCAACTGCCAAAGACACACAAAAAATGATAGATTTAGTGCAATCTATGAAAAATGAAGTTAGTTCTTTAAAGAACAGGCTCAATAAACTAGTCGATGAGTTACATATAACAAAGTCTGAACTATCAACCTTCAAATCAAACGTTGCAAAGGATGTAACGTATCTTACGGAGCGCATCGATGGAGGCCACTTCTAAATGTCACTTATAATGAAGTTACAAGCTTTAAAGTTGCCCGAAGATGCTGTTATTAATCTGACTTACAGTGAAGGTACTGATGTTTTTGTACACAATGAGACTGATGTTGACGATGCGTTAGCATACACAGACGTAGTGAGTACCTTTGCTAGTCTGGTGGCCACACCTGGCTTAAATGTATCAACACAGTACGGCGGCAATGTATTGCAATCCTTGCGTTCAGAAGGCCATCTAGACGATTATGAGCGTGGCAGTCATGGATTTGAAGATTATATTGGAGAATTTCTAACGGAAAACTTTTATGATCAAGAATTTATTGAACATTCGACAGAAAGATATGATCACAAGCGAGGTTTTTGTACATTGAGCACTCAGGTTCAAGTTCCCGTGTCTGAAATTATTTCTCAGAGCCCCTATTTAGGTGGTTGGGAGATTTCAGTTAAGACTGAAAACGGTACCCTTACCCTAGAATCATAGCGCTGTTCTGCTCGCTATATAAGCAGACGTGGCTGCCGATCGTTACGTAGGCAGAGGTTTACCGGTTTCCTAGTCCGCGGCGGAATAACCGGATATTGGGGTGTAGTTCAATTGGCAGAACGCCTGACTGTTACTCAGGAAGTTATTGGTTCGAATCCAGTTGCCCCAGCACTTTATAGTCTATTAGTTCTACCTACTATATGGGCGAGTGGATTTTTCAAGCAATTTTATCTATGGTATGCGGCGCATTAATGTATCTTTATTTTTTAAAATTATGTATAGCGCCACCCGGCACGTCAGTATTTACAATAGGTAATAATGACTTTGATCACATCTCACAAATAAATAAACATCTTTCGCCGCCTTAGCTCAGTTGGTAGAGCTACGGTTTTGTAAACCGTAGGTCGTCGGTTCGAATCCGACAGGTGGCTCCATTAAAAATCATTGATATATATTGAATGAACTATCTATTTACTGTAACAAGAGAAGGTTTTAATGGCTAAGCGAAATTATGTCTTAGATACAAGTGTCTACTTAACCGATGCTAAATCGATTTACAAATTTGATAATCACGATATATTTGTTCCCTTAAAAGTATTAGAAGAAGTCGATGGCCACAAGAAGCGCCAGGATTCGGTAGGTTCTAATGCGAGACAATTTATTAGAAGCCTTGACGAGTTACGACAAAAAGGAAATTTAGAAAAAGGCGTACGGATAGGCAAAGGGTTAGGAATACTAAAAGTGGTTTCCTATGCTGCCTTGAAAGAGGTCATCTTCCCGCCCGACTTGGATATTAGACATCCAGACCACACCATCATCGCCACAGCCAAGGCTGTACAAATGTCCTGCGAAACTAGAAAAACTATCTTAGTTTCCAGAGATATTAATATGAGAGTTATCTGTGATTCTTTAGGGTTGATTGCTGAAGACTATATTTCTGAAAAAGCAGTAATGTCTTCAGAAGAGTTGTATAATGGCTTCGTTATACAAGCAGTAGATGACCAGATTATTGATAGGTATTATGCCGGCGAGGATATCATTATATCTGAGGATGAAATCAAAAGCGAATGGTATCCTAATCAATATGTTATGATGGTTTCCAATGCCAATGAAAAGAAGTCCGCGTTAGGGCGCTTTATAGGGCACTACACTCCTTTGCAAAAGATCATTCATAAGAGTATCCCCGATTGGAATATAGACGCAAGGAACAAGGAGCAGGCCTTCGCAATTGACATGCTATTAGATCCTAATATTAAAATTGTTTCTTTGATCGGTCGCGCTGGTTCCGGAAAAACATTAATGGCTATAGCTGCTGGTCTTCAACAAACTATTGGCCTCCGTAGTGAGAATAACCACTATTCTCGCCTAATTGTATCTCGACCGGTACAACCACTTGGTAAAGACATAGGCTTTTTGCCTGGAACAATGGAAGAAAAAATGTTGCCATGGCTTATGCCCATTCAAGATAATTTAAAGTTTTTGATGGGAGATAGGACTTCATTAGAATTGTATATGGAAAAAGGTAAAATTGAACTTGAAGCTCTCACATATATCCGCGGCCGCTCAATTGCAAATGCTTTTATTATAATTGATGAAGCACAAAATTTAACAAAACATGAAATTAAGACTATAATAACTCGTATAGGCGAAGGAACCAAAATAGTGCTTACTGGTGATATTGAACAAATTGATAATGTATACGTCAATGAAACATCAAATGGCTTAGCACATGCAGTAGAAAAATTTAAACAATTTCCGATTGCTGGACATGTAACATTTAGAAAAGGCGAACGTTCTGAACTAGCCACCTTAGCTTCAAAAGTATTATAAACCTCAACTCAATGGAGAACAAAATGAGTGAAGATGAAAAAGTAATAACCGAACAACAATTACACGAAAACCCATCGCTAGCGATGATATGTGAGCCAGGCGAAGAATCTGAGCTAAAAACTCTTCTTGTTAATTATACTGGTACAAAACTTGAAAAAGAGGATGTGACAGTAAATATGATTGCAGAATTGCTCGCAGCAGAATTCCCTGAATTTGCATTCGCATATGCAGAGGAAAACTTTTTACGTGGATATCAAACAGGATTAGATGATGCTTATAAAACATTTGCAGGAAAGCCAGAAGAAACGTCAGCAGCAAAATTCTGATTTTTACACTCCCGGTGGCCTTCATATATTCATCAAAGATGCGGTAATAGATCCAAATATTGATATTGAAGCTGTAATCAGTAAAATTGAGAGTGTATTACCACACTCGATGTTATCAGAGATAGAAATGATCTTAATAGGAGATTTTCAAGAATTTCATGATAGAAAAATTAGTGCTACTTATAAAGACGGCGCGCTTTATGTTTCTAACATTCAAAATGATGCAGAAGATATGGTAGATGACATTATACATGAAATTGCTCATTCATTAGAAGAGCCTCATGGGTATGAAATTTATGGAGATCAAAAAGTTAAAGATGAGTTTCTCCTAAAACGCGCACAATTACAGCAAATATTATGGAATCACGGCATTAAAGCACCTAAGTCATTCTTTAAAGAAGTTGAATATGATGAAAAATTTGACGAATTCCTTCTTCAAAAAGTTGGTTATGATAAGTTGCGACAATACTGTCTAGGGTTGTTTATTAATGCATATGCTCCAACCTCCCTAAGAGAGTATTTTGCTACCGGCTTTACCGATTTTTTTATGGAACCAGATGGCCACACTTATTTAAAAAACATCAGCCCGCGGCTCTATGAAAAAATATTTGAACTTTATAACATGGAAAAGCTTGACAGCCAGTAAATAAAGGGTTATAATATATAATCACTTAAACTGCGAGAGTAACATGTCACATATTTCCTATTCTGAACTTAAGGACTGGGTACACTGCGCCTTCTACCATAAATTAACAAGAGTAGATGGTATTGATGGGTTTAAAGGAAATGCATACACTGCATTCGGGTCCGCAATTCATTCAGTCTGTGAAAAAAAATTACTTCAAGAAGAAATAAGCGAAGACTTTTTTGTAAATGAAATGAAAAAGAATATAGCTGAGTTAGATGACGATATTCAAGTAGACAAGAAACTTGTTCTTGATATGCTGGGTCAGGGTAAGAAAATTATTCCAGAAATCGAAGATGCTTTAGACGAGTACTTCGAAGAATACGAAGTGTTGGCCGTTGAAATGCCGCTATACGAGCCGATCGAAGGCGAAGAAAATTATCAATTTAAAGGATACATTGATGCTATCGTAGCTACCCCTGATGGCAAGGTACATATCTTTGATTGGAAAACCTGTTCTTGGGGCTGGGATGCTAGAAAAAAGAATGATAAAATGGTGACTTATCAACTTACCCTGTATAAGCACTTCTTTTGTCAAAAAATGGGAGTTGATCCTGACAACGTTGAAACGCACTTTGCATTACTCAAAAGAACAGCAAAAACAAACCGCGTTGAATTCTTTAGAGTGACATCTGGGCAACAAAAAACAAAAAATGCACTAAAAACTTTGAATATGGCTCTATACAATATCAAGAATAAGCGTTATATTAAGAATAAGTTATCTTGTACATCCGGTTTTGGATGCAAATTTTACCGGACAGAACACTGTCCATGAGGAATAAATGACTAAAAAGAAGATCCTGGTCCTTTCTGACCATCCACTTTCGCCATCGGGTGTAGGTACACAGACCAAATACATGATTGAATCATTGTTAGAGACTGGCAGATACCAGTTTGTCTGTTTCGGTGGCGCCATGAAACATGAAGACTATACTCCTACGAGTGTAGAACCTTGGGGCCCCGACTGGAAAATCTTTCCTGTCGATGGATATGGAAATGAAGAAATGATACGTTCTGTATTAAGGCAAGAGCGCCCCGACGCGTTGTGGTTTATGACCGATCCTAGATTTTATGGTTGGTTATGGGAAATGGAAAACGAAATTCGCGCTGTATGCCCGATGATTTACTATCATGTTTGGGATAACTATCCTGCGCCGATGTTTAATGGAGATTTTTACCGCTCAACAGATGAAGTTGTGTGTATTTCAAAGGTCACTCACGATATAGTACAAAAAGTGGCGCCAAAAGTCTCATCTCAATACTTACCACACGCCGTCAATGATCAAATATTTAAAAAGCTAAAGTCAGCAGAAATGGTTCCTCGTGTTAAACAACTAAGGGACAATATTTTAAATTCCTACACCGGCAACAAGCCATCAACTAATAAGAAATTATTTTTCTGGAATAATAGAAATGCACGCCGCAAACAAAGTGGAACTATAGTCTGGTGGTTCAAAGAGTTTTTGGATGAAGTCGGCCACGATAAGGCTACTCTGGTAATGCACACGGATGCAAGAGATCCTCATGGTCAAGATTTACCACATCTTATAGAACACTTGGGAGTTGCCAATGGCCAAATTATGCTATCAACCAATAAAGTCCCCCCAGAAGAATTGGCACTGTTCTACAATGCAGCTGATTATACCATCAATATCTCTGATGCTGAAGGCTTTGGGTTAGCAACGCTGGAATCACTATCTTGTGGTACACCGATTATTGTATGCATGACTGGTGGCCTCCAAGAACAAGTGACAAATGGTACCGACTGGTTCGGATGGGGGATACATCCATCTAGCAAGACCGTAATTGGTTCTCTACAAGTACCTTACATTTACGAAGATAGAATGAACCAACAAGAATTTACAGAAACCCTCAAGAAAGCCCTAAAAGCTAGCCCGAAAGCATATAAGAAGATGTCTATTCAAGGAATGAAACATGTATCGGAAAATTATAGCTTTAATGTGTTTAAAGAAAGATGGGTTAAAACCATGGACGAATTCATTGAAAAGAACGGCTCCTGGGACAACAGAAAAAACTATAATACTTGGCACTTACTGGAGGTGGCGTAATGAGAAAAAAAATATTACTTAGAGGTCCGTTACTAACACGGTCTGGATATGGCGAACAAGCGCGTTTCGCTTTGCGCTCATTGCGCAGCAGAGAAGATATTTTTGATATTTATATCCATCCTTTAAACTGGGGTAAAACTTCTTGGGTTTATGAAGATACTGAGGAGCGCGACTGGATTGACCAAGCAATTGGGAAGACAATGATGTATAATAACCAAGGCGGCCAGTATGACATGTCATTACAAGTGACAATTCCAAACGAATGGGAAAGGATTGCTCCTGTGAATATCGGGTACACCGCTGGTATTGAAACTAATAGAGTTGCTGGTGAGTGGTTGCAAGCAGCGCATGTAGTTGACAGTATAATTGTGGTATCACAACACTCAAAAACAGTTTTTGAAGAAACAAGCCACCAGGCAACCATACAAGAAACAGGTGAGCAGGTTGATTTCAAAGTTCCCGACGAGTGCAGTATTGAGGTGGTAAATTATCCAGTCAAAAAATATAAGAAACTTCCTAAACTTAATTTAGAGTTGCCCACTAAATTCAATTTTTTGTGTGTAGCTCAGATGGGCCCTCGCAAAAATTTACAAAATACATTAAAGTGGTTTATAGAAGAGTTTCACGATGAAGAGGAAGTAGGCCTTGTACTTAAAACAAACATCAGCCGCAATTGCTTGATGGATCGAAATTCGTTGCATCGCGATTTGAATGCAACACTACGTAAACAATACCCAGATCGGAAATGTAAAGTTTATTTACTACATGGAGATATGACTGATGAAGAAATGCATGCTTTGTATAAAGATCCTAACATAAACTCATTCCTGCTGCTCTCCCACGGTGAAGGCTTTGGTCTTCCTATATTTGAGGCAGCATATAGTGGCCTACCCGTCGTCACGGTGGGATGGTCAGGTCAATTAGACTTTTTGTGTGATGAAGCTGGCCAAGAGCATTTTTATAATGTAGCTTACGATATTCAGCCTATTCCAAAGGAAGTAGTTTGGAAGGGTGTTTTAATCGAAGATTCTATGTGGGCCAATGCTCGCGATAAATCAGCAAAGAAGAAAATGCGAGAATGCTACAATGATTTTACAGGCCCAGACAAAAAGAAGCACAAAGCTGCATGTACCAAATATGCGAAAGAACTGACAAAACGATTTAATGACGAAAAGCTTTATGAGCAATTTGTATCACATGTTTATCAGCCAGATGAAGAAGTCGAAGAGTGGCTCTCAGAATTAGAAGAAATGGTTAATGTCTAGAGCCTTTTATTTGGTTGCTGATTTTTTCTATAAAGACTTCACCGGCGGCGCAGAACTTAATGATTTCTCCCTCGTAAGTCAATTTAAGAAAGCCGGCATAAACGTAAAAGAACTATACTGCAAAGATGTTAATATAGAGTTTTTATCTCAGAATAAAGAAGCGAATTTCATTGTAGCTAATTTTGTTTCGTTAACAGAAGCAAACAAACAGTATATGATGAAAAACAACCGTTATATTATTTATGAACACGACCATAAGTACTTAAAAAGACGCAATCCGATATTCTATAAGAACTTTAAGGCCCCGGAAGATCATTTAGCTAATATTGATTTTTTCACGCATGCGCTCGCCACCATCTGCCTCACTCAATTAGCTTTAGACGTGTTTAAGAGTAACACAGGCTTAGATAACGTTGATAAAATTGGTGCTAGTGTGTGGCGAGATGAAGATCTCGACTATCTAATCGAACTCCTCTCGGAACCTAACAAAAACGAGTACGCTGCAATTATGGATTCTACTAATCCTATAAAGAAAAAAGTTCAATGTATTAAGTTTTGTGAAGATAAAGATATTCCATACCAGTTGATATCAGATATAAACCACCGCGCGTTCTTAAGAAAACTTTCAGCTTATGAAAAACTTGTATTTATGACTGGCCATTTGGAGACTTGCTGCAGAATCATAGTAGAAGCAAAAATGTTGAACTGCGAAGTATTAACTCAGAAAGCCCTAATTGGAGCCTGCTCAGAAGACTGGTTTCAGTTAAACGGAATAGAATTGATAGAAGAAATTAGAAAAATCTCCAACAATTCAGTAAACGTATTTATGAAGTATTTTAATGAGTAATAAAATTTTATTTGTTGTTGCCCACCCCGATGATGAAAGTCTTTGGGCCGGCGGTACTATAGCCGCATTATCTAAGTTTAAAAATATAGAAACTTATGTAATGTGTATTACAGGCCGAGACGATGAATATCGTTGTACTGAATTTGAAAAAGCTATGGAAATAGCTTCACCAAAAGCATATGCTATCATGGGCCATGACCTACCAAAAAAAGGAGGAATCGCTCTTGAAGAAATCCCTGAGTTTTTTAACCAAGGATTATCCCAAATGAATATTACTTTTGAAGAAATAGATTTATTAGTGACCCATCCTCACTATGGTGATGAACACACTCACATGAATCATATGCAATTATTTTATACAATGCGGCAGCTCACAGCTGACAAGAAAGTACCATTTGCATGTTTTTCCTTTATGCCAATACCTTATATCAAGCTCTGCCCAATCCTTCCTGATGCGCGAAGAGACAAAGGCTTACACTTAATAACCATAGCCAAGTGTGAGATGGAAGCTCATAAACTAACTGAAAGACTTTCCCAAACACCTCCACGTTTTTTTGTACAATTTAAAGTTGATGAAGAGACCAAGAAAAATATGCTGAGTTGTTATGAATCAATCAATATTGAACAACACCAAAAAGGATATAGTGCTTGGGACAGCTATATTGAGAATTTTTACATCTTTGATGAAAAGGGTCTGAGACCTTTTATTGATGTATATAATGCTATGAACCGCCCCTACGCCAATGGCGCGTGTATTTTTTAGGAGTTATAATGTCAATTGAAATAGCAGACTTTGAACTTATCAGACATGTCAGAAAGTTAGAACAGAAGCCCGCAGTATGCGCTATTTTAGGAGACTGTAAACATCATTATCCGGCATCCCGAACTGAATTTGCCAATGAGACAAAATTTGAAACGATTGATACCTTCGATGTTAATGGAGACCCTACCCATTTGGTTGATTTGAACAATGACATACCAGAAGAGTTCCACAACAAATATGATTGGGTAATTGATTCAGGTACTTTGTACTGCTGTTTTGATGTCGCCACTGTCTTTAAGAACATTATGAAAATGGTAAAGGTCGGCGGTTATGTATTCCATACCGGAAACCTAACAGGCTTTTATGGCCGCGGCTACTACTCACTTAGCCCAGCACTCTATTCAGAGATTTATCCCATTAATGGATTTGAAGTAAAGTTGATTGGCACACATACAAAGAAAAATAGAAATAGATGGCAGATAATGAAACCCGGAAATACGTATTTGCAATCTGCAGACGAAAATGAGTTAATTTTCACATCCGAAAGCTCTCCATTTATTCCAATGATCCCCAACGATTCCATGATTTGCTGTCTCGCTAAAAAAGTTGAAGAGAAATGTTTTACAAGACCAACAGCTAGCCACTACACGCAGCCAGGAGACAGATAATGGGTATTGATGCTAGCTGCTTTAACATGTTGAGACGCCTGCGAAAAGATAATTCCAACGGTAACATTTGTGCAATTTTAGGCGATGCGACTTTTCATTTTTGCGGCCTGTGTACTATCGATGATTTTTGGGTATGTGATTCTGATGAAGTAGAACACTATGAATACTCTGAAAGAAGTTTAAACCTAATACGTAGAGGTTTGATTGATCAGCATGGCCATACTCCATCTGAGGCTGCGCCAATATGGTTTTATGACGCTCTTGGATTTGATATTGTAGAATCGTTTGATATAAATGGTAACCCAACACACAAATTGGATTTATGTGATCCGATCCCCGAGCAATTTCGTGATAAATATGATTGGGTAATTGATGTAGCTACAACCCCTTGTAGTGTAGATCCATCTTCGGTGTTTAAGAACATTATTTCAATGGTTAAAACAGGAGGTTATGTTTTACATCTTTCACAGGCAACTGGCTATTTCGGCCGCACCTTTTATAGCTTTAGCCCAGCGCTCTTACAGGATGTCTACCGAGCCAATGGCTTTGAAGTCATTATGTTAGCATCGTTAACCAAGCAATCTACAGAGCTAACAGTTAACCTTCCTCAAGAATACAGAACAATCACCTCGATTACTGGAAAAGAATTTAAAATACCACCCAACGACACCCTCGCCGGCGGCAAAAGATGGCAACCCATGGCGAACACTACTTCAACATATTTGCAAAGTGCTAGCAAAGAAGAAATTATTTTTAGTGATGTACCAAAGCCTTTTGTTCCAATGATCCCTAACGACACCATGATTTGCTGTCTAGCTAAAAAAGTTGAAGAAAAAGAATTCACAAAGCCTGTGCCTCAACACTTTATTAAAACGAATGGTAGATAATGGCGCACATCTTTAAAAAATATAGTAAAGAAACCGATCAAAAAGGCATCTTTGTAATCACCCACAAAGAAGTGGATATTTTTAATTATATCCCTGAAAAGCTGCGTGATTTTTACTATATTGGAGTTCATTATGGCTCTGCCGCCCACTTGCGCGGCGCAATAAAACAACAGTACCAAGATTTTTGCATGGGCGCCGAAAGTACGGTTTCTTTTAATGGAGAGACACCCTTTAGGATACCCTACAATAGTAGAGCTTTTACACCGTCCTATTTTTTAGAAGACAAAAGTGTTCCCAAATATTGGGATATAATCAATATTTCAAGAAATGCAAATGTCAAAAGATTAGATCAGTTTCTAGGTGCTGTGAGAAGTTTATATGACACTGGTAATATACTAAAAGTATTACTTGTAGTGCCAGGCTGCCACAACGAAAAGCCTCACACACATTTTGTAGACATTGTAAAAGTATACGAAAAAATGTTTACCCGCAAAGAGCGAGAAAGCTTTACATTAATGAGGTTAAGTCCAGAACTTGGCTTTTTAGGTATATCACCGTCAACCATAGCACATTTTTATAAATCTTCAAAAGCGTTTTGCTTACTGTCTTCGGCTGAAGGAGAATCACGAGTTATTCACGAAGCACTTTTATGCGGTCTCCCTGTTGTGTGCTACTCGGGCCTTCTGGGTGGTGGTAGAGATTATCTCAATCACTCAAATTCCTCGCAATTTAGTGATTATAATAAAATCCACCTAAGTCTAGCTGACGCTGCACATCGTGCCGGCACCGAATTGGTGGTAGATACCGAATCAATGGCCAATGAATTAAGTGAAATAAAAACAATACCAAAGCTTAAAGAATTGTTTGTTGAGATGTATAATAAAGATAATAATATATTTGATGGCGAGCTAATAAACACGGATGAGCTTAATCTTAGATTACCAGCCCACTATTTAGAAGTCCCGTGGAACACGGAGCATGGTAATGGGGTAACAGCTGATATTACCAGCAAAGAACAAATGAAAATCTTTATAAAGGAATTAATGAAATGAGTATGTTTACAGAAGACGATTTCCAACACATTTGGGGGATTATTGGCCCCCAACAAAATAGAACCAAGTGCCCTGAATGGCGCGCCAGAAACGCGTTTGACAAAGCCAAAGAAATCATTGAAGCCGACATTGATGGTGCCTTTGTAGAAACGGGCTGTTGGAAAGGTGGCATTAGTGCCCTGTTTGGTTATATGTGTGAGAAAGAAGGGAAAGGAAGAAAGACTTGGGTTTTTGATTCATTCGAAGGTATGTCTGAGGCTATTGAAGAAATCGACGGCTGGACCGCTATGACACCAGAAGTACAATTGCGTAACTTTAACCTTGACGACTTCAATGAGACATGCTATAATTTAATGAAGCTCAAACAAGAAACGTTTCAAGTATATCCTGGTTGGGTCGATGATACGATGCCAACCGGAGGAGAAGAGTTGGGAGAAATAGCAATTTTAAGAGTTGACGTCGATTGGTATGAACCAACAAAAGTTGTAATAGAAAAATTATATCCAAAGTTAATTTCCGGAGGATATTTTATTTGTGACGATTATGGATATTGGGCCGGCGCCAGAAAAGCTTGTGATGATTATCGTATTGAACACGATATAATGGATCCGGTGATACAAACGTTAAAAGGAACATCTCGCATGGTTGGTACAGAGCACTGGTGGCAGAAGTCATAGACTATGATTATTTATATTGATATTGATGAGACTATCGCCCAACCGTCTGAAACACGTGATTACAGTGAAAGTACTCCAATGGAATCTAATATTGTTAAAGCGAACAAATTATATGATGAAGGTCACACAATTGTATATTGGACTGCTCGTGGTACAACAACAGGCATTGACTGGACTGATGTAACACGCAATCAACTAGACAGTTGGGGCGTCAAATATCACGATCTTAAGCTTGGAAAGCCTCAATATGATCTATTCATTGATGATAAAGCTTTAAACACAAACGATTGGAGATAAAATGATTTTTTCATTAGAGGGCAAAACGGCCGTCATAACCGGCGCCGCCGGGTACTTCGGTGATTCATTTTGCAGAGCATTACTAGATTTTGGGTGCAATGTAATCTTGATGGGTCGCGGCAATAAGATAACAAATAAAGTACAAGAATATAATTTAACATATGGTGAAGGAAGAACATCCTGTAAACTTGTTGATTTCTACGAAGATGAAGAGTTCCAAGATGCTCTCAGAGAGATTGTTTCGGAACATGAAGTTGATATTTTAATAAACAACGCATATGAATTTGGACCAAATACTGGATTTGGCCCAGACGGCAGACTATCGACAATTCCAAAACAAAAATTTATGCGTTCTTTAGAATCCGGCGTATGGTGGCCATTGCTAGCTACTCAAGTTATCGGAGAACAAATGGAGGAACGGAAAACGGGCTCTATTATTAATATTAGCTCGATGTATGGTATTGTATCACCAAGCCCTCATCTTTACGAAGGTACCACATCCTTTAATCCTGCCTCTTACGGCGCCGCAAAAGCAGCACTGGTACATCTCACCAAATACACGGCAACGTGGCTTGGGGAGCACGGTGTGCGCTGTAACGCTATAGCTCCCGGCGCCTTCCCTAATTTGGATAGCGCCACAAATGCCCCTGATCCCAAGATTTTGGAAAGATTAAATAGAAGTACTGTCTTAGGCCGAACTGGCCATGCGAGTGAATTACAAGGAATACTAATCTTTCTTGCTTCTGATGCGTCCAGTTACGTCACAGGCGAAACAATTTCTGTAGATGGTGGTTGGATTACAACATGAAAATTGAGATCGGCGGACAACGCGAAATGGACGGCTGGACGAACCTTGATTTAAAAGAGGGTTTCAATGTTATTTTAGATCAATTGCCGGTAGAAGACAATAGCGTAGAATATCTATACATGTCTCATGTAATTGAGCATATGCCGATGCGCATCAGCATTCGTGTTTTATCAAATTTATACAAGAAACTTAAACCCGGCGGCAAGATTAGAATTTTATGTCCCGATTTTGACCAACTTATGTATAGACTATTTGATCCAAGTATGGCAACTATAGAAAAAGAAACAAGGTATGAGCCATGGCTAAACGGAGATGAATGGAAAGTAGGAACCATTCCGCCGCCTTATGTTTTGTTCGGACCACTTAGTATAGCTAATGCTATGTTTCTGACAGCCCACGAACCAATAGATACGGAAGGTAATATGATAGAGAGCGATCTTTATCTGTCTCTTGCCGATGGGCGTATTGTTGCTGGCGTAAGTCATGCGGCATGTTGGAATGCTACGTTGCTTGAGCAAGTATTATATGCGTGTGGCTATCGAAATATACAACTAACAGGATTTGAGGACATAGATTGCGAACAAGAACGCAAAGGGCAACTTTGCATGAACGCTTACAAAGAAGAAAATGCAGCACATAAAGGCGGCTTTAAAGAATTTATAGAAAAAAATAAAATTGCTGAGTACTGGCGCCGCGGAATTCGACCCATGGCCCCGGACAAGCCGTGAAAATTGGAATCATTCAAGGGCGTTTATCTCCACCTATTGAGGGTTTCCAAGAATGCCCTACTGACTGGAAGCGAGAGTTCACGCTGCTTCCGGTTGCTGGATTGACTCATGTGGAGTGGATTATCACGCACAAATCTTTTTATGACAATCCATTTTTTGATAATGATTTGTCGAAATATGCAATTAGTTCTGTTTGTGCTGATAATTTAGTAGACAGCAGAATTACTGAAGCACAATTTCTTAAAGACAACCTAATTCCCATTTGTGATGCGGCTTTAAAAAATAACGTCAAAAATGTTACAATTCCTCTTTTAGAAGATTCGGATTTGTCGGACACGAAAAAACGGAATATGTTTTGTAATGAGATAACTGAAATAGGAAAGATATATTCATCACTTAACTTCTCGTTTGAGATAGAGAGTATTGCACATGTCATCACAGATATCATTTACTTGCGTTCAAACTTTTATCTAACATACGATACTGGCAACATGACAACAATGCAAGTCGATCATGAGAAATATTTGAGAATGTTTTTCAATAAAATAAATAATGTACACCTAAAAGACAGAGATAACGACAATAATACCGTTCCCCCCGGTACCGGCGCCACAAATTTTAATAAAATATTTGCTTTCTTGAAGAAAAGCGGTTATAATGAGAATTATACCCTTCAAACAGCCCGTGAAAAAGGCGATGAATTTGAAACTATTTTAAGACACAAAAAGACTTTAGAGAAAATATATGAAAAATCCCTTTGATTTAACAGGAAAAACGGCTCTCATAACCGGCGCTGCTGGACTATTGGGTCCAAAACACGCAGAAGCCATTATGGAACAGAACGGAAATGTAATTATTTCTGATCGTGATCAAGAGCGCGCCTGCGCTGTCGCACAACAGTTGAACGATATGTATGGTTGTATGAGAGCGTTACCAGCTTATATGGACGTCACAAACAAGGAATCAATCGATGCTGTTATTAATGCGCACCAACGAATTGATATTTTAATTAATAATGCTGCTAAAGATCCAAAAGTAAAAAAAGATTCTGGACTCACGCCTGAGACGCGCTTTGAGGTTATGACCGAAGAGTATTGGAAAGAAGGAATTGATGCTATTATTAATGGGACCTTTTTATGTTCGCAGGCAGCTGCCAATAAAATGTTGACGCATGGCGGTGGAGTTATAGTGAATATTTCATCCGACTTGGGCGTCATAGCACCAGACCAACGACTTTATAGACGAGAAGGCGTGCCGGAAGATCAGCAAAACGTAAAACCGATCACATACTCGGCAGCTAAATGGGCAGTAATTGGAATGACCAAGTATTTGGCAACCTACTATGCTAGTCGCGGCATCCGCGTTAACGCGCTGAGCCCGTCCGGTATTTACAATGATCACCCTGAAGATTTTAATAAAAAACTCTCCAGCATTATTCCTATGGGAAGAATGTCTCATATTGATGAATACAAGGGCGCAATTATGTTTCTTTGTTCTGAAGCAAGTTCTTACATGACTGGGGAAAACTTAATTATTGACGGCGGTAAAACAGTATGGTAGTATCTGTGATATTAGCCAGAGGTGGCTCTAAGGGTATTCCTCGTAAGAATATCGTTGACATTAACGGTAAGCCGCTGCTATATTACACGATTAAAGCTTCTTTGGAATCATCAGTTGAACAGACATGGGTCAGCACAGATGATGAAGAGATAGCAACAATTGCTTATGAATGCGGCGCCCGAGTACTTAAGCGTCCAGCAAAAATGTCTACCGACAAAAGCACATCGGAATCAGCACTGATACATTTTGCTGAACAAGTAGAATTCGACCACGTTGTATTCATTCAGCCCACGTCACCGCTCTTGAAAGCAAAATATATTGATGAAGGGTTATCGATGACATCAGATTATGATTCTATCTTTAGCGCATACATCCAACACTGGACCCCCCGGTGGACAAAAGAATTACCCTCGAAACCAATTGGGTGGGATCCCAATAACCGTCCGCGCCGCCAAGATGCAGATGAAGTCTATATCGAAAATGGTTCATTCTATATTACTAGTAAAGAAGCATTGTTGAAAAGTGGTGTCAGGTTTTCAGGCCGCATCGGCGTTGTCGAGATGCCTCTCGGTGAAAGCTATCAAATTGATACTTATGAAGATTTAGAATTTATTAAGAGAGTTATATAAAGTGAAATTTATTTATGTTAAAATTAACACAGACATCAAGGAGATGACATGAAAAGAACATTTGTAATTGCAGAGGCAGGCATCAACCACAATGGGGATATTGATCTTGCAAAGAAACTAATTGATACAGCAGTAATCGCAGGCTGCGACGCTGTAAAATTTCAGAAGAGGGATATCCACGAGGTTTATGATCCAGGCACTCTAGCCAAAACCCGCGAAAGTCCGTGGGGAGACACTTATCTCCAACAAAAGGAAGGCTTAGAATTTTCAGAAGAGCAATTTAAATACATTGATAACTATTGTAAGGATAGCGGGATTGAGTGGTTTGTTTCTTGTTGGGATCTAAACAGTCAAAAATTTATGCGTAAGTTCGATCTTCGGTATAATAAGGTAGCCTCGCCTATGTTAACAGTAACGCCTCTTCTAGAATCAATTGCTAGCGAGGGAAAATACACGTTTATTTCAACTGGGATGAGTACCCTTGAGGAGATAGACACCGCGGTACAAATTTTTAATGATGCCGAGTGTCCATTCGAATTAATGCATTGCGTATCAGCATACCCTCTGGATAACTCAACAGCTAATCTTAATATGATTAATACCTTGCGCCGGCGCTATGCTAAGAATGTAGGCTATAGCGGCCACGAAAAAGGACTGCAGATCTCCCTGGCTGCAGTTGCTATGGGAGCAACGTCAGTTGAACGCCACATTACCCTGGACCGAGCAATGTATGGCTCTGACCAAGCTGTATCTATCGAGCCTGATGGGCTTATACGGCTTGTCAGGGACATTAGAATTATTGATGCAGCTATGGGCACCGGTGAGAAAATTCTTAACGACTACGAGCAAGTACACCGCGAGAAATTGGCTACCCCATACTGGGTGACTAAGTGATGGAAATGACTCATGTCGATAAAGGCTGGGGCTGGGAGCGCTGGATTGTTAACAAAGAGGAATATTGCGGCAAACTATTATTCTTTAATGCTGGCAAACGGTGCTCTTGGCATTTTCACAAACTCAAAGACGAAGTATTTTATTTACAATCTGGAAAGATGATGATTTACTACTCTGAAGAGGACGATCTCACAAAAGCTGAACAACTCGTTCTGAATGCAGGTGACAACTTTCATATTTACCGCGGTTTACGCCACCAAATGGTTGCTCTTGAAGATTCCGAGCTGTTTGAATTCTCTACTCAACATTTTGACAGTGATAGTTATCGGGTGATTAAAGGTGACTGATGAACTTCACGATTGATAAAGCAGAATTTGTCGAGAATTTCGAGAATGCCTGTAAGTTATATGACCAATTTGGCGTTCTTAAAGTGCTGAACTATTTCGAACCTGCACAAATTGACAATGTTCGTAATGAATTGTCAGCTGTATTTAGTAAGATTCCAGACTTTACTAATGTTGAGTTTGGTTTTGCTGGTATTCGTAAGCACAACGTACACGAGACAGGCAAATCACTGCGTATCATCAATCCCAAATATTATAAAACGTTTTACCATATGATTTCTCTTATAGCCGACGATGCCCATCTGGATGGTTTTCTTAATCATTTTTATAAACCACCTAATCGTAAACTAATGCAAGTATTCACAACACACGAATATAAACTCACAGACGGCGAAGAAATACCCCGCAATTCGTGGCTACATTTCGATCCCTACCCTGCGCTTAAATATGCAGTTATGTTACAAGAAACAAATGAAGAAAACGGCGCCTTATTTGTCATCCCCGGTTCTCATGACGAAGGGAAACACATCCGAGAAAATATGTTGGAACACAAGGCAAGCTTTAAGAAAGGTTTTTCTCATCGGTTCATTGATTATAAAGAAACATTCCAATCACGCTACACTGAAGATGATCGGGTTTATATTGATGCCAATCCTGGTGACTTGCTTATTTTAAACACTGACGTATGGCATGGTGGCGGAGTTCTCAAATCCGAAGAGAGAGATAGGATGGCCATCTATTATCACAATCGACAACAATGAAACTTATTGATAAAATAAAAGAAACACCATTTGTTATGGAAGCAGAGGAATTTTCACCCGGTAACGGGTGTTCTATTGTAGGAAGTTCTGGAAACTTATTAGATGCAGAATACGGCAACAGTATTGACAGTAGTGATGATGTGATTAGATTTAACGGTGCTGTCACTGAAGGCTTTGAGGCACATGCCGGCACTAAGACAACTTTTCGGATCATGAACTGCCACCACATATTAAATATAGAAAACGAACAATACTTTCTACAACAAAAAGCAAGACACCCACAGATTGATAGATACTTGTTAAACACTATAGAAGACGAAACCATCATTTTTAAAACTGATCCATCGTGGAAGCTATGGCAAAAAAGCCACATTTTAGATCCTGTTCGAGAGAAAAATAACGTTTATTTTATCCATGAAGATTTCTATAAATTAGGAAACAAACTAAATAGCGGGAAAGAGGCTACAAATGGGTTTATGGGTTTACTAATGGCGTTAAAATATTATTCGAGCATTGATTGTTATGGGTTTTCATTTTATAGCCCCGATGTAAAGAAACATTACTTTGACGAAATAAAAAATTACAATATGAATGCGGGTCATGATTTCGACAATGAAAAGAAAATCTTTTCACTTTTAGAAAAGAATGGTATAATAAAAATACACGTATAAGGTTAAACGATGAAATTAGGATTAATTGGTAGAGGATTTGTAGGCAATGCGATATATGAGAATTTAAAAGCTGAATATCCTTTTAATATTTATGATAAAGACGCCTCACGCGCCACATGTGACAATGTAAGAGATATCTGCCATAAGTCAGATATAATTTATGTTGCACTTCCCACACCAATGAAAGATAATGGGGAATGTGACCTATCGATAATTCTTAATGTAATGCAACAAGTTTCATATTGGTATAATGATAATATTATCATCATTAAATCTACTATTCCGCCCGGTACATGTCAAAAAATCTCGGCGCTAAACCCGAAACTTAAGATAGTATTCAGTCCTGAATTTTTAACTGAAAGAAATTCGGTTGAAGATTTTCAAACGTGCAGTAGAGTTATATTTGGTGGTAACCCAGAACATACAGCTTTATGTGTAGAGATGATGCGCAAAGCGTTTCCAAACAAACGCTATGAAGAGACTGACTGGCGCACAGCAGAAATGGTAAAATATTTTATAAATACTTTTCTTGCATGTAAAGTATCATTTGCAAACGAATTTAAACAAATATGTGATTCAGTAAACACCGATTACAATAAAGTAAGAGATTTAGCTCTCTTAGACGAAAGAATTGGAAATAGTCACTTAAAAGTTCCGGGCCCTGATGGTATACTAGGGTTTGGAGGAACATGTTTCCCCAAAGATTTAAATTGTTTGATATTTTTTGCCAATGAAAATGGAATAACTCCCAGCGTTCTAGAATGCGCTTGGGAAAAGAATTTAGAAGTTAGAGAAAAACAAGATTGGCTTTCCATGCTTGGAAGAGCCGTCTCCCATAAATAAAAAAGGAATAAAAATGGAACAACAAAACTTAAAATTATCTAATCAGGCCCTGGGCGCTATTATGATGGCCCTCCAAGAATCGTTACTAAACCAAATGGACATTGTACCGATTTTGCAGGGCTTCGAATTAGAAAGTGGCACTGACGGACTTGTCGTAACTAACCCTCCCACGGTTAGGTTTTCAGATGATAGCGAGATCGCACCCGATGAACTAAAAGATTTGGTAAAGTAGTTGCCAAGATACCTGTACCAATGTCAGGTGTGTCATACGGAAGAAACCGTATTTCATGGAATAAGCGAAACACACACATTGTGTTCTGCTTGTGATAGTGAAGATGCTATGTTAAAGCTGTTTACAAATTCGTTTGCAATCAAAAAGAAACAAACAGCGCCCCATGCATCAAATCAGAAGGTGGGAGAACTCACCAAAGAGTACATCGAAGAAAACCGATCTATTCTGCAAGAAGAAATAGAAAAAGCAAAAAAGGAAACATATGAGCCGTCTTGAAATTATATTGTCGGCATCACTCGTGGTGTCTATCTTGATAAACATTGGCGTGTTCGCGTATGCACGTGCAGCAGTAGCTAGGCTATTGTTTGTGTCTGAAGAGTTGGGAGATTTACAATCCATGATAACCGTTTTTAGCAATCATTTAGAAAATGTACATAAGCTTGAAATGTTTTATGGAGAACCTGTCCTAGACGAACTTCTACAACATGCTTTATCATTTAATGAGCAAATGGATACATTCGAGTACATTTATAACTTAACAGAAGCAGAGGCAGATACAGCCGCCGAAACTGCATCATCAACAGAAGAAGAACCCACAGATGACGACGAACCCGAAACCACGTAGAAGACGAAAGAGGGGTAGTAATAAAAACCACTACTTCACTCAGGAACACGAAGATGCAATAATAAGATATGCACAAACCTCTTGCCCGCGGGAAAGGACCGAATTATACATTAATCTAATCGGCCCCGCATTTGATCAAATGGTAGATAAAATTGTATTTACTTATAAATTTACTAATTTGCCCAATTGCGAATCATTGAGAGATGAGTGTAAAATTTGGTTAATGACGATCTTGGATAAATATGATCAAAGTAAGGGCTCTAAGTCCTTTTCTTATTTTAGTGTAATAACTAAAAACTGGTTTATTCATAAAGTAAAAAGACAACAGAAGCGAAACAAGCGTGAAGTAGATTTTGATAATATTTCAAAAGCTCACGAAGAAGAATACTTGTCTACTAACGAATCTTACGTAACGACAAGAGAAGAAAATGAATTTTGGAGCTTTTTCTATTCCGAAATAAAGTCGTGGGACGAGAGCCAAATGAAAGATAATGATTTGAAAGTGTATCAAGCGATTATTATTCTATTCGAATCTAAAGAGGATATAGAAATTTTTAATAAAAAAGCTATTTACTTGTACCTAAGAGAAATAACGGGCTTAAACACAAAGCAAATCGTAAATTCTTTAAAGAAATTTAGAAAAAAGTATGAATACTTTAAAACTGATTGGGAGTCAGGTACACTATGAGCAAAAAAGACGTTGAATCGTTAATGGACGAAGCACTTGAAAATATTAGGAATGATCGAACGTTAGCGAGAGATTTTCTGAATGAAATAGCTAACCAAATTGCAAACGATGGCGAAAAGAACCGCCCACTTAGTCCGGTAGCCGCCCAACATGTACAATCGCTTCAACGCTCCAACGAACAACTTGTAAAAATTATTTCTTTGAGATTGAAAAACCAAGAAGAATCAGCAATCTTATCCGAAGAAGATAAAAACAGCTTGTTTGATCTTATACAAAACACTGACACTGGTAAGACAGATGTCGTATAAGCCAACCCTAGATATTTCTGAAATATCTTCTGGTGAAGAGGCCTTGGGTTTAGAAGCTCACGCATATCGAAAGGCAGTCGAATATGATGCTTATGGCACAAAGACACATTTTACAGTCAGAGTTTTAACACGCCCTACTACTATTACTGGCGAAGAATATCGAGCCATAATGGGAGATTCCACAGGCGCCGGCGCTGCCCCGTTGAAAGACTTTTCAAGATTTATGTTTAAAGGTCGAATTATTAGCGGCGGGGGTGTTCCGTCACCGCATTTAAGCTTACCGGATCCATCTATACTATCTTCCGCTGCAACCGCGGAAGAAGCACAATGCGCCGCAAGAATAATTTCCATGCACACCACTTTTTTCTCTAATATGCGCCCTAACGGCCCCCTACCTGATATTGGTCATGTAGTCACCGTAGTTTTAGATCCTGGAGATATAGGTAAATATAACCTTCAGTACGCATCTTTCACCGCTTTATCGGCCGCAACCCCCACAGCAGCCATGGCCAAACGGCGCGCCACCTTATTAGACATCTACAACCAGCAAGCCGGCACCGCACTGCCCCCGACAGTGGCTAAGATTATTCCACCGCCGATTTCATCCGGGGCAAGCACAAGCAGTAACGGCAATACAATCACAAACAAGGCTACCTCAGACGAGCCTATACTGCTGTATTACTATCCTGGGATTACCGGCCGCGCACCGGTTCAAACAGAAATTGATGCCCTCAATATAAACTCCGATGTGATAATCATCTTAGCCCAAGTTCACACAACCCCGTTTAGTAGGCTACAGAAAGCAGCCAAAACTGCTTTAGCAGGAAAGACACCAAAAGAGATCAGACTTGGCGGCTGGTCTGGTGGTGCAGTTGGGTTAGCTGACGCATTAAAATCGGGCATCTCGTTTGACGCTGTAATATATGCAGATCCTTCCCCCTCTCCTTTGATGGGAAGAGGGAACCATACAAATACAAAAATGTATTATAATCCTAGTAACTGGGGCGGGTACCCGTCACTCGCTAAGAAACTTCCCTTGCTAGCTGCGGAAATGGGCACTCGCGCCCACCTTGTCAGCGACAATCATAAACAGATCATGATTAACTCCCTTAAAGAATTAGTCAAGCCAGCAGCCCAGCAGCCCAACAGACCTGCGGGTGGGTATAGATAAAGTAATAAAAATGTATATGATTCTAATTATTGAGAATAGGAGTTGAAAAATGTCTAATAAACCATCTTTTGACGCATCAGAAATATCTTCCGGAGCAGAAGCCCGAGCATGGCAAGCAAACTCTATCAGAAAAGCTGTTGAGTACGATGCTTACGGTGCTAAGACAATATTTTCAGTACGAGTGTTAACTCGCCCAATCACCTTAAGTGGTGAAGAATACAGAGCTATAATGGGTGATGGTGACATGGCTAACATGCCCCCTGAGAAAAATTATTCAAGAATAATGTTTAAAGGAAGGATCACCAGCGCCGGAGGAGTGCCTTCTCCTCATCTAACATTGCCAGATCCCTGTTCACTTACTGATACCCTTACTCCGGATGGTGCCCAGTGTGCAGCTAGAATAATATCTATGCATACAACTTTTTTCTCTAACATGGATCATAATGGCGCCACTCCTGAAATAGGAGATTTAGTAAGAGGCCAATTGGATCCTGGAGATACTGGAAAATTTAACCTCCAATTTGCCTCCTTCACTGCAATGGAGACAATCGCTACCTCTGCCAGAGGTCTTAGCTGTCGGTCTAGCCTTGTCAGCATTTTTAACACATCTGCAGGCAACGCAAGCCCAGCCCAAATGAATGCAAATAATCCGATGGGCCGCGCCATCGGCGACGATGTACACGATCCCGTGCGCCCCTGGTCCAATAGAGCACAACAAAGAATTGTAAAATGGAATTCTACAGCATATACTCAAATCCCCAATGGTACGGTGATTGCGAATGGAGATAAAGCCCTTTCACCAGCCGGCACATATCTTAATATCGGCGGCACTGCGGAACTCCTCGCCGCAGCAGTCCCGGACTGGACCAGGCTAAAAGACGCATATGCGAAAAAGTTTCCTGGAAAAACCCTCACTGCTAATGGTGCCGCCGCCTACCGCTCTTATCAGGGTCAAGTTACGGTGCGATTGCAGCGTCATGATAGCAACGATGTTTTCCGCGGTGGTTGTTTAACAAAAAAGGGCGTTAGCTCCCACACTAACCTTGCCGGCACTGCTAAAACTAAGTGTTCTCTTGCGGCAACACCGGGTACTTCCAACCACGGTTTCGGCGCCGCAGTGGATATTGATAGAGTTGCTTCAGGATGGGACGATCCAGATGGCACTTCAGGTGAACAATTTAAGTGGATAAATAGGTGGGCCCGAAATTTTAATTTTATCCTTGGTGTACCATCGGAAAATTGGCACATAGATTGGGTTCCTTTTCGTGATCAAGTTGATGCAGTGCAAGGGACTAAACCATCCCGGCCCACAAACGTTTGGGCTCATAAACTGCCAAACAGGCCAGCGGTAACACTGGTTTAACAGAGTAAATTATGTCTACAAAAAAACACATATTTGATACCGAAGGTTTTTCTGCTGCTCGTAGAGAAGAAGCTGAGAACCTTAAGAGAACCTTACAAGATCAAGCTAAAGACAAGGGCGCCGACCCACGCGGAATTGCAGCCTCTATTGAAGAAACTATGCGTTCAGCTGTGGTGCCGCCAAACGCGGGTATTATGGGTACGACACCCATGGCTCCAACAATTAATTTTGAAGCCGCCCCAAATGATTTACAGCTTGGCCCGGGCGGTAATTCTGCAATTGTGTTTGGTACAGATCGACCAGCAACTAAACCAAGTGGTTGGGGTGCGAAAGGCTCTAATAGGTGTAATGCTATTGATATTGTAGTTGGCAGAATGTCCTCTGCGAGAGGTGGTGCTGGCCCAATTGAAGGATCTGCTATCAACCCCTCATTTGTTAGTGATGCCGCTAGAATTTATATAAGTCAACAGACAGACGTTGATTTTAACTTTGGCCTTGTTGGTGGCGCTTTAGGCACGTTTGGGATGATCCAAGGAAAATCTGCCATCGGTATTAAAGCTGATGCTGTACGTGTGATTGGTCGTTTGGGAGTAAAAGTGGTCACCGGCCGCTCATTTGAATTTGCTGCTGGCCCAAATGGTGAAACAGATTCTACCGGCGGTACAATATCCTCCCCGGCGCCACCTATCGAACTTTTAGCTGGCAACAATGACAGCGTGCAAGAGTTCTTACCTACAAAGTGGCTTCCCCAAATGACTGTAAAAAATCTCCAAGGAGTAGCAAAAGGCGAAAATGTGAGAGATGCATTTAGAGATTTATCTAGAATTTTAGAACAATTTATTGGTGTAGCTTATAACCAGTCACTAATACAATTATCATTTAACAGTGTTATAGGAATTAACCCGTTAGCGCCACATTATGGTGCAATCGCCGGCTTAACCGGCGCTCAAGCTCTGGCGTTTATTCAAAATTCTTTATGGCATATTAGAATTAATAAAATAATTTGGGAACTTAATTATACTTACCCCTTTGGATTCAAATATCTTACAAGCAGGAACGTGTACTCCACATAGGATTATAAAATGGCAGATCAAAAATCAGATATACTAAGATTTCAAGATAAAAACAACGATGGAATACACGATGATTGTCCAGAAGTTGATTTTAAAGAAATAAAAGAATGCCCGACATGCAAACCTGATCCCAACGCGTTTGTAGAAAACTGGAAAAAGAAAATAAATGGCGACGCATGGTTTAATGAAAAATACTGTACTTTTCAAGTTACGATAGTAGCGGCAGAAACATCGTTGCTGCCAGATGGATTGGGAGAAGAATATTCTGAACGGGACCTTGAAGACTTGGCCGATGTTCGAACGAAAGGCCTATTTAAAAAATATGAAGTTGAGGCAATTACAGCACTGCTTGATGAGTTTGACAAATTAAATAGCGAAAAAACTCGTGAGACCCTTGCGGCGGCCATACAACATAGCAAGTATGATTTGAATACCCGTGCACATTCTCATGTAAAATTACTTTATACAGTTCCTTATTCGGTTATGGAGCCCATAGAATTAGCGCCTGCAGGTGGTGATGAAGGTGAGCCAGCGGTCGGTAACACAACTGTTAAATATGTAGCCACCGAGATCGCCCCTATGATAAACAGATTTAGGCAGGCGATGCACCTGTACTCTAGATATTACCGTGTCTGGAATGCTATAGATCAAACTACATTTGTGTTCGCAGAGCGCCCCAAGGCTGGAAAAGTTTTTACCGTAAATCAGTTTGATAAATATGGTGATGGCCTTTTTGGAAGAAATAGTATTATGTATGAATTATTGCTGGATCTAGACACATGGCTAAACGGCAAAAAAATGAATATTGTTGGTTTTGGGGGAACTAGGAAAACAGATAAATATAATAAGGGAGTTACTGAGCTGGAATTTGTGTTCGGCCCAGACTATAAGCTTGAAAAATTGACCGTTTGGACTGTCGGGTGTTCAGATTCTATAAGCTACTCAGCAGAAAATAGTCTAAAAAGTCTCAACCGACGTCCTTCGTGGAAAGATGCAACTGGGTGTGCTTATTTTTCTCGTTTAAAAGCGATCGACCAAGATCTACGTGCCAGGGTCGCCATACCATGGCAAGAGTTCGTCGCGGAGCATACTTGGCCTAAGTTGCAGCAGAACGTCAACTATGGACAGGAGAGTGTAAGCAAAAGCGGCCCTGACACTATTGGTGGGTGTGTTGCCGAATCATTGAAAGATGAGGCCAAACAGTTGGGCCAAGATATTCTGGATGACGTGTTCAGCATTGGTGATGCCATCGCCGCAGCTTTTAACAAAAACATGTGTAAAGTTAATCGTGATGAAGCACTGGATGAAAATGTCAAGTTAGGTTTAGTGTGGGATCCAGAGACAAAAACACACAGGAATGTAACTGCCATGGCTAAAGAGATGGCATTCAAACAGTTATATAAAGATGAACAAATATTTACTAGGCTTTGTGCTCAGATGCTTGAAGGAAAATTAAGTTCATCAAGTGCATTCTCTCAGATTATGCCGGGCGCCCCAGAAGCCAAAATGGATGCCATGTGGCGGCCCTTAGAAACTATTAAAGACTGTGGAATGTTTGATTTACTCCTATCTGCAGTTAAGTGTTTATTTAAGGGTTTTAGTTTAGAAGAAGCCTTAAAATCTATGATCAACTCAGCCTTAAAGGGCATGGATATTGAGAATTTTGGAAAATTCTTTGTAGGCTTACCACCAGATAAACAGGCTGAAGTTGTACAAAAAGTAAAAATTGCGCTTGCCAATGCAGATAGTCCTGGTACCGGTAAACTAATCCCAGGCGAAGAGCTTGACGCGGCCTTTTTTGGAAAAATAAATATCGTACCACCATGGGACGATGAAAAAGTAATAGAAGCCGAACGCCGGAAAAAAGGATTAGCGCCAGAAAAACAAACAAGAACACTTCCTGAATATTCACCGGAAGCCAACTCCACCCGCGGCAGCGAACTTTTAGAAGAGGCCGATAGTGAAGCCCAGAAATCTACTGGCTCTTCAGACGATGGCCCTTTCAAAATAACTGAGATCTCGGCGCTCTACATGGCTCCCGAAATAATAATTCAAGCATATATGACAGCTCTATTAGAAGTCTACCAGGAAGATTATTTGGAACTAATAGATTACTTAAATGATCTTCCAGGCGCCCCAATTGTAGCTAGCGTAATAGCAATGGTTGAATGCCCACATCCACCGCTTTTTAAACCAAGTATGATGGATTTCATTAAAAGTATAGAATTACCTTTCTGTCGTAATATTAATGATCTTACTCTACCTGGGATGAATAACCCTTTCGAATGGTTCCCTGATTTATGGGATTTGGCAAAATTATTATTCGAAATAGCCAAGATGGTTGTCATGCAGGTCATACTCCAAATAGTTATGAAGCTTATTGTTAAATTATGTCAACTAATAGGAGATGCTATTTGTAAAGCATTAGAGATCGCCGGCCAAGCCGCGGTTGCACTAGCGACAGGCGGCGATGTTTTGGGTGTCATAAAAGACGCACTCTGTGGTGATGACGCGGACGCAAAGAAAGTGGAAGACACAGCAAATGAAATATTTGAAAAACTTGGAGTCGGCGGAGCAGCTTTAGCAAATCCAGATGCCGTTAAAGGATTTTTGGGGGACTTATCCTCAGCGATTACTCCTCGTGAATTAAACGAGGCTTTGTCTGGTCAAGCTGGAGAAGCATTCCTTGAAGTTGCTGACGGATTAGTTGAGTATGAATATCCCGAATTTAGAGATGGATTTTCAAACAAGTCCGATCTCGCTGACTTTTTCTCCTCAATGGGAAATTTATTCCCTGCAGACGTCCGCAGCGCAATGCAGGATATGCTAAATTCAACTCCATCGGCCGATGACGTGCCGGCTAATCCCTCTCTCTGTGCATCGCCACAAGCCATAGATGATTTCAAAGAATTGAGGTGCGAACTCCTATCAAACAGAGCTACAGCAGCCCAATGTCGTGATATGTTTGATAATATCCAGGCAGAAAATTTAGAAGATTTACAAGATTTAGGTGATATTCTACAAAAGGGTTTTCCTAAAATGTTAGAAGATGCATTACCCCCTTTGATCTCTACTCCGGGGTGTGATGACGGCCTCATTCCTTTCGAATCGGAAGACTCAGTAAAAGTAACAACAACTGTTATTTCCGACAGTCTTAAAGGCCTTAAGATATCTTATGCTAAAGATATGATTGGTCAAGGTGGATTTTTAACCGGAGATTCTTCTTGGGGAATGGTTAATATGATTTTGTCAGACACCAGAGGAATTCCGTTGTCTAGACATCAACAACAAGCATATTCAGATATGACTGTGGTTGATTTTGCACAAGCAATCGATAGCCCTGACACAGTCGGGGAAATTATGGATATGCTACAAGGTAAACGACCTCCACCCACTTCTTTACAGCAAGGAATGTATCCAGCATATGTGGCCGAATGGTTGCAACAAGAGATGGAAGCAGCCAGCCTTGATGTTAATTTTGTTTCAAATAATAACTATCAAAAATCTTCTGTTTACTATCGCTCTTTTGAAGAACTTGGGTTTGGCTCTCCTGGTAACATATTTGGAGCTATAGGTTCCCGAGTCAATCTCTTGAAGTTGCCCGACTATGGATACAATGTGGTGTTTGGTGTAAATACTGAGAAAGATGAACTCAAAATTACACGCCTAGGCCGAAAAGATGATCCAGAGCTAACAATGACATTTCGAAATGGCCGGAAAGGAAAGGTGCAGCGCGGTGCCCCCTGGAGTTGGGGATTTGATTTGAATTTATATCTGTCTGAAATGCGAGATTTTGAAGAACTTGAATACAATGTGTTTGCAGATACCGCTAGAATAAGCATTGTTGAACAAATTAATATGGGCGCAATTATCGGAAGCACATCTGCAGCCCGCCGCAGAAAATATGAATTTGTTTCAGTGGACGACACTTTAGATAAGTATGATACCACAGACTATCCTAATTTTCAAAAAGCCTTTGAAACTAAACAGGAGTATCTACCACAGGTTGTTTTGTTACATGATATGATAGCATCCGACAATCCAAACTCAGTGCTCAGCATGCCTGAGATTAAAGAATTCTATGATCAAAATATGGCTAACTTCATGTCTGCTATTGTGAGTGAAGTAACAAATAATAGCAATGCATGGGAATACGGCGCCCAGTATGACGATCTCACGGAACAAGATACAGAATATGTAGTTAAACCAGGTCAAACAGATTCGCCCGGAGGTACCTTATATTCGGAGGCAAAAGTTGACGGCCAAGAGATAGATAACGATATGAGTATTTTAGGATACAGTAGAATGCAGTATGAAGAAGAAAACAGGGCATCAGACCGGCCAAATCGTGTGGTATATCTAAACCCTGTCGACCATGGCGGATCCTACATAATGCCACCTCTTTATATAAAACCCTTAGAAAACAAGGGCTGGCTCGGTGCAGTTAATATGATGTTTCCGGAAGCCGATGGGTGTAAGCCATTTAGGACAGATTTGGTTGATTTCGCTGACATATCCGAAGAGGTGCAGGATTCTTACGCGTCAATGCCTGAAGATGAACGCCTTCAATTTGGCGATTGTGCACGAGAAGTGCCATATAACCGCATCTTAATGCGCCCGAGCAAAGCGGGAATTCAAGGAGTGATTACAGCAGCATGCCGTATATATGCTAGCGCCCATTTTATTAAATCAATGGCGACCTTCACTACGTTTGCGCCAAAATTTCCCGAAACATACAGCTCTTTATTTGCGACATACATTATTGAAAATATGGAAGAGGCGTTCAAAGAAGCTCAGCCAGCGCGCCGCGAGCGCCGGAATACATTTAAAGATTACGAATTTTGGTACGGCTTTTTAGAGCAATCAGTGCAAACTTATGGACGCAGAGTAGCTATGGGCGAAATTACCGCCCCGGCGAACGTTCTGCGTGCTATGAAAAAAATCAATGATATGCAAGAAGGATTTTATAATCGTGGCCGCAACGATCTTTTCAAGGATATCATTGAAGATGAAGAAACAATAAACCAAACGTTTAAGAATTACAAATTAAAGTATAACCTCTTAGCGGTACAACGCACAGAAGAATATGCTAAAATTGTTTTAAAAGAAATGGTAATGACCGAACTTAATAAGATGGGAGATATTTTTATGTCTAACTTCAAGAAGGTGGGAATTACACCAAAATATTCAAGTATTGAAGATTACTCTTTAATGATGCTCACTACTGGTGCTGAAACGCTGACGTTAAGTGGCGATATTCAACCTGTCACAGAGGCCCTCCCGGTAGAAGGTAACGGCCATTACACTGATGGTGGAGAGCTAAGCACTCAGCCAGACGGCGAAGATTATGTGGGCTATTATCATGTTCATACAGATGAAGATGGAAACACAATTTACATGGAAGGAGAACAACACTCAACGAAAGCCCATGGAGAGTTGACAGTTTATGCTAACAAGATGATTATTCCGATTGGCGACATAGCAGAATATGGCTCGCTAACTAGTTCAGCCTACGCCCGGCCGATGCAAATAGAAAAATATATTAAAATTAATGGAATAAAATACAACACTGAAAGTGCATATGACAAGATATCTAAACAGCCGGGAGGCCTGACTACTTATGAAGTATATCCTGGCACCGTCGAAAAAATTAAGAACGTCGATAGCGAAGGAACCGAGAGTGTGGTAGGGTTTACAGGAGAGATGGGAGTGAGATATGGCTTACAATATTCTATTCAAGTAGGGGCAAAGACCTACGAACTAACATCAGTTGAAGTGGACGCCCTAGACCTCCCGCTTTCGAAGTTTAGAAAATTAGATGCTAATTCTATGCAATTATTATGCTTAATAAACTTATTGAAAAAAGATGAAAAATTCCAATTACTTAACAAATATATATTTTCTTTAAACAAACTCACTGCCACCACAGCAATCTATAATGACTATGGATTTTTGCCTTCAATCGGAGAGTACACGGTAGCCCCCGGAGCAGATGCTTCATCAATAGCTATTGATAAACCCGGTGTATCCGTCCAATTGGATGACGACGACCAACTGGAAACTTACACTTTTACGAAAGGCTGGGAATATGGTTCAGATCGCGCGCCTTCTTTTTGGACATTTGGAACTTTAGAATTCGATGATTGGGATCAGGTAATACTTAGAAAGTCAAGAGCCAAGATTAAGCGTATATTCAAAAACTATTATGCTGTTCGAAAAACTAGGCCAGGAGACACGATTGACAATGATCCCTCAAAAGCCTACGTAGAAAATATTTTGTCTTCTATCCAACCCCCGCCGGGCCTCAGTAAACTCCCGTGGTATAAACGTGGACTACTTCGAACCAACCCTTATAATTCGAAGGGCAAATTATGCAAAAAGTGAATACTTATAGTGAGGAGATTGAAACATGGCTTCAATAGGGGTAAGATTACCAATAAATTATGATTCAACCGATGGCTTTGGCATGTTGAAGACAGTTACCCAGGCGATCAAACAAAATTTTAAAATGTTAATATTGACTAATCCTGGCGAAAGAATCATGGATCCTCAGTTTGGAGTTGGAATAAAAACGTACTTATTTTTAAATTATACAGAAGATGTTGAACAAAAAATTAGAAGCAAGATAATGCAGCAAGTGTCGATGTATATCCCGATTATAAAAATTACTAACCTTGTTTTTGCGTCTGCGCCAGATTATAATACGCTCGGAATAAGAATAGAATACTCAATTCCGGACTTAGGAACAACAGATTTATTGGAATTTACTATTTAATAGTGAGGTTTTTTGATGGCAAACGATAAAAAGAAATTTTTACCAATTAATTATACTCATAGAGAGTTCAGTGGTATTCGAGAAGACCTTCTTGAAATGGCCGAAAGGTTCTACCCTGATAACTTCCAAGATTTTAGCGAAGCTTCATTCGGCGCTATGATGATTGATGCGGTTGCTTATGTAGGCGACCAGCTTTCTCTATATTTAGATTATAATGTGAATGAATCATTTTTAGACACGTCATATCAATACAATAATATTGTTCGCCATGGCCGTGTCTTGGGCTATAAAATTAGCGGCCGCCCATCTACGTTTGGTCCAGTAGCTCTTTATGTACAGATTCCAGCAGCTACTGCTGGTATGGGCCCCGACACATCATACATTCCAGTTCTACGCCGCGGCACGACTTTCACATCTCAAAATGGTTTAGCTTTTGTGTTAACCGAAAACGTTTCGTTTAGCAAGCCTGAAAACCAAGTCATTGTCTCACAGATAAATAATGAAACGGGCGCCCCAACTTTTTATGCTATTAAGGCTTATGGAAATGCGGTTTCTGGCCGATTTGGCCAAGAACAGATCGACGTCGGCCCCTTCGAACGTTTCAAGAGTGTTAAAGTAACAGACCCCAATATCTCAGAGATAATTTCTGTCTTTGACAGTGAAGGACACCAGTATTATGAAGTCGATTATCTCTCACAAGACATGATTTTCAAAGAGATTACAAATAATAATTTTAAAAATGACAATGTACCCTCAATTTTAAAACCAATATTGGTTTCTAGAAAATTTGTAGTAGAGAGAGACCGATTTAACACGTATCTACAATTTGGAAGTGGAGATGCGGCTGAAACAAATGTAATCGCACAACCACAGCAAGTTGCAATGGATGTATATGGCAAAACATATACTACTGATACTACTTTTGATCCAACTCGGTTATCTAAAAATAAAAACTTTGGCATATGCCCCGCGAACACCACACTCACTATAACATATCGCGCTACTAATCCTATGAATTCAAACGTAGCGGTGGGTGGAATAAACAAAGTTAGTTCAATCTTGATGGACTTTACTGAAAGAAGTTCACTTAGCTCTGCAAAAGTTCAAGCAGTCATTGATTCTGCTGAGGTCTCCAATGAACAACCCATTGTGGGAGATGTTTCGGAACCCACCGGAGAAGAAATTAAAAGAAGAATATTCGACACGTTCCCCACTCAGAACCGCGCTGTCACGCAATCTGATTACGAAAATATTGCATATCGCATGCCCTTGAAATATGGCTCTATTAAAAGATGCACGATTTTTAAAGATCAAGATTCAATGAAAAGAAACTTAAACTTATATGTTTTATCGGAAGATAGTTTTGGAAAATTGACAAAAACTAATTCTACAATAAAAAATAATTTAAAAACTTGGATAGAACAGTATAGAATGATTAATGACACAATCGATATTTTAGATCCTCTTATAATCAATATAGGAATAGACTTTGTTATTAAACTCGTTCCAGGCGCTAACCGGAATGAGGTTTTAGGGGAGGCGATTAATGCGCTCCAACTTGCTTACGAGCAAGGTTTCTTTATAGCTGAAACACTCTCGATTAGTGAGGCCTACGCTACTCTGAATGCAGTTACAGGAATATTGGATGTTGTCAAAGTTAAATTTAATAATAAAACCGGTGGAAACTATTCGACAATTGGATTTAATATTAACAAAAATTTATCTCCAGAAGGAGATGCGCTGGTGTGCCCACAAAATGCAATTTTTGAAATTAAATACCCAGCAACCGATATTAAAGGTAAGGTTCGGTAATAAACTATGATTAGAAAATATACAGCATCAGCAGACACGACGATCGTGAATGCTTTTCAACCAAATCTTACTTATAGGGGCACTGGATCAAATATGGGTATGGCAGATGTCATGGAAGTATTTTCCATTTATGGACGCCAGACGCCCAGTAGTTCAGCCGCACAAGGTTCACAGGGTTTATCGAGAATGCTTGTTAAATTCCCGACAGCTGGAATTACAGCAGACCGTGCTTCAGGGCTTCTCCCCGCTAGTGGCAGTGTGCGTTTCTATCTTCGTCTGTATAACGCCGCAACCTCCAGGACAGTACCCAGAGATTACAAATTAGTCGTCCACCCGGTATCTCAATCCTGGCAAGAAGGTGTGGGTTTAGATTTAAACGGATATGTTGACTATACAAAAGGCAATACAGGCGCCAATTGGTTAGCAAGAAATGGCACCGATGTACCTGCAATAACTAAATATGTGTTTGCATCTTCTACGCCGTCCGACTATGGAGCAGGTGCTGGTGCCAACTATGTTATCACTCACAACGAAAGTTCAGTATTTAATTTATGGTTTGATGACGGCGCCGGAGATTCAGCGCCCGCGGCCGCCGGTACAGAAGTAGAGATCGATATTACTGGCTTAGGCAGCACCGCTGCAATTGCCGGCAAGTTTCGAACCACTGTTGATGGCCTCAGCGACTTCTCAGCTAATATTGTAGGCTCGACTGTCTTTGTGACAAGTAGCCTTTCAGGCGCCATGACGGACACAAGCGTAGAGGGTACTATAAGCGGCCTGACCGTGACTGTTCCTCAGCCAGGCGCCACAGAAACTAAGTGGCAGTCCGCAGGCGGTAGTTATCTTACAGGAGGCAGTGATCCTTTCTTTGAACAAACATTTGAGACTGGATTAGAAGATTTAGAAATTGATGTTACCTCTTTGGTAGAAAAATGGGTCGCCGGAACTTACAACAATTATGGCATTGGTATAAAGTTGTCATCTAGTTATGAAGC
>Ga0115011_10000319_pt1 | contig 41267 bp, 37 predicted proteins | sample TroAtlMetagenome_2_FD_88705 | JGI IMG/M metagenome (GOLD analysis project Ga0115011, IMG submission 88705) | Marine eukaryotic phytoplankton communities from Atlantic Ocean - Tropical Atlantic ANT8 Metagenome | ecosystem: Environmental > Aquatic > Marine > Oceanic | place: Tropical Atlantic... | reverse complement strand
TGGGCTTGAGTTTGAAGCTTATGTTTTCGAACAAGATCAAGATGGTGTTTGGATTCCATACAATACACCAGGTGCATTTGTTTATGGAACAGGTCCTTCTAATGACCCAAAAAATTTAATGGGCAAAATTTGGGAGAGAGCGTCTGAAATGGGTCTACCAATTGAAAGCATAAATGGTGAATATGATAACGGGCAATTTGAATTAACATTAGGTTTTGATGAAGTTTTAAAAGCATGCGATAGTGCATTCCTTTTCAAAACCATGGCTAAAGAGGTTGCTATTCAAGAAGGTCTAATTTTGTCTTTTATGCCAAAACCAATACCTGAAAGAGGTGGGTCAGGCTTGCATGTTAATTTTAGCTTTACAGATAAAAGTAAAATTAATGTAATTGAAAAGGAAGGCAAATTATCAGATCTTGCGAATAACTGTATTGCTGGATTAATTCATCACCATGAAGGATTATCTGCTTTATTAGCATCTACTGTAAATAGTTATGACAGATTACAACCTGCATCAATGGCTGGATATTGGGCAAATTGGGCAGGAGATCATAGAATGGTTACAATTAGAACCTCAACATCATCCTCCAATTCAGCAAGGATAGAGCATAGAACTGCTGACGGGGCAGGAAACCCCTATATAGTTACATCATCTGTTCTTAAAGCCAGTTTACTAGGAATCAAAAATAAATATAAATTACCTAAATCTGAAGATTTGGACGGAATGGAAAATGTAAGAGCAACAAAACATGTACCATCTAGTCTTTCAAAAGCTTTAACTGCGCTTGAAAATGATAAAGTTCTCAAATCAGAAATCGGGGAAAAGTTTTGTAATGCTTTTATTGAGATTAAAAAGGATGAAGCAACGCGTCTCCAAGATAAAAACATTGATGAAGTTAGAGAGTACTATCTACCCTTTGTTTAGAATTTTTTTCAATACTTCTTTAAGTTTTAAACCTGCGTCTGAATCCATGTTCTTTGAACGCCAACAAATATGTTGGTCTGGCCTGACTAAAATTATACCATCATCATTAATTTCTCTAGCATCAGTCCATTCACCTGCGTGATCTTCGTAATCTTGATCAGGTCCAATTAAATTACAAGTAATTGTTATTCCTAAATCCCGTTCAATCATTTGTGCAGCCTTAACCCAGTTTAGACCTCCAATTCCAGTGAATATAGAGAAATTACCTTTACCACATAAGTCTAATGTTGAATGCTTTAACCCTTTCTTATCATAAACCCATGTATGTGGAATTCTTGCGCCAGGGTATGTAGTAGGCTGATAATGTAATTCTTTGTCCTTTTGAAAAGCAGGTTCATTCTCACCTTCATCAAAAATTGCGTTTGATTTATATCTTTGATTCATTTCAACACCATGTGCATCAAATTCATATTTTTTGAATGCGATAGCTTTTCTGAGTGCTTCTCTTTGTTTTTCTGCTTCAGGTGTATCTAACTTCCTTTCATCCATATTTCTTTTCATTTTTAATGGATCTTGGGTATCTGTAAGTCCTAAAGCTTCAAAAATGGGGCCAAACTCTGCTATAGATTGGTTTGCCCTTGTGACAATTTGTTTTGCGATCGGAGACCTTTCGTCTGAATAAGATTGAAGGAGATCTTCACCGGCTTTCCCCATTAAAACATAAGCTAATTTCCATGCTAAATTAAAACTATCCTGGATTGATGTGTTTGAACCTAATCCATTTGAAGGTGGGTGACGATGTGTAGCATCACCAGCACAAAACACTTTTCCTTTAGACATTTTTTTTGCATACATATTATTTACGGTCCAAGTAGAGACAGAAAGCAAATCAACTTCAAGATTTTGATCTCCAACTAAATCTCTGGCAACCTTGGTAGCAAATTTTTCATCAACTTTTGGTGCAGGCTGATTAATATCATATCCCCAAACTATAAGCCATTCATTCCATGGTCTTATCATTCTAACCAAGCCCATTCCTATACCGCCTATATCAGCACCAGGTTGAAGTACCCAATATAATACTGAAGGTCTATGAGAAACATATTTTGAGAGATCCGCTCTAAATAGAATGTTCATTGATCCACCTACTCCCATTTTACCCTCAAAAGGAAGACCTATATTTTCAGCTACTTTAGAATTACCTCCATCTGCTCCAACTAAATATTTTGATCTTATTTTAATTTCTTTATTTGTTAATTTATCCAAGCATGTAGATGTTACACCTTCACTATCTTCTTCATGAGATAAATATTGAGTGGACATTCTTGCTTGAGTTCCTCTAGAACATGCAGTTTTGAATAATAGGGGTTCCATGAATGTTTGAGGCAAATCATTCATAAATGATGGGGAAGAAAGCAAATGTTCTGCACGAGAGTTAGGATGCTTACCCCAGCTTTTCATTCTTCCAAGTTCCTCGCCTGCTAGTGAAGTGCAAAAAATATTTTCTCCCATTAAGTCCTGCTCTGTTGCGTGGAGATAAGCTTCTTGCTCTACATTTTTTCCTAAGTCTCTTAAAACTTCCATTGTTCTTTGGTTCGTAATATGAGCTCTTGGAGTATCTGCCAACCAACTGTAATTATTAATTAAAACATTATTTATCCCATAAGAACTTAATAGTGCAGCTGTAGAAGATCCAGCAGGTCCAGTTCCAACAATTAATACATCAGTTTTAATTTCAGTCATCTCTATCTCCAATTAATCAAAAATATTTTACTATAATATTATTACCCAAATATTAAAAAAATATAATAATTCAAAACATCTTAAATTTAATTTTTTTCTAAAACAAAATTAAATTCAAGCTCATAAAAAGGTGATTTAAAATCAAGTTCATTTGCTTTTTGTTTATCATTAATTAAAACGTATTCACTTATTAAGCTATCTTTAACTCCAAAGACAGCATCGGAATCCAAATACTCACTACCTTTAACAAAAACATGAGTGACAACCGGTTTATATCCTGGAGCGCTTACAATATAGTGCAAGTGAGCAGGTCGATTAGGATGTCTTCCAGTTGCATATATCATTTCACCAACAGGGCCATCTGTTGGGATAGAATAAAATTTTGGTTTCACTGACCTAAACCAATATTTTCCATCTTCAATAGTTGTAAATACACCTCTCAAATTCATTTCAGGTTGCACATCAGGTTGCTGAATGTCATAAAAACCATCTTCATTAGCCTGCCATACATCTATCTCCGCTCCACTAATTGGATTGCCTGCAGTATCTTTAACCATTCCAAATATAAACGCAGGTTCCCCTTTACCATCATAATTTATATTCTCACCCATTTCTTTTTTTGGAGCATTCTGAACATGGAAAGGGCCTAAAACTGTAGATTCAGTTGCATCTAAAGTTTTACGATTGTTTATTGTATCAACTAGCGCTGAAATCCCTAAAACATCAGATAAAAGAATAAATTCCTGTCTTTTATCGTCACATTTTTGGCCAGTTTTAGTTAAATATTCTATCATATACATCCACTCTTCTTGAGTTGGTTCAACTTCTTTAACAAATTGATGAAGATGATTTATTGCACTCTCCATTATTTTTTTAAGCCTCAAGTTCTTACAATCTTTATACTGCTGCTTTACAACTTCACTAGAATGCTCCTCAGAAAAATATTGCATTTCACTCTCCTTTAATTTTTTTTAATTTTCTACTCAGCGGAAATAACTCAATATTGAAAGTTTTACTGATATAACCCCAGATACCTTTTGGAGCTCTAATCATTACAAAGATAGCTACACATCCTAACATAATTAAATAGATTGAGCCCAAGTCAGCAAGTGTCTCTCTTAAAGCAAAAAAAACTATTACACCAATTATAGGACCCTCAATTGTACCTATTCCACCTATGACAACGATAAATATTACAAATGCAGTCCAGTCATTAACATTGAAAGCTGCATCAGGGGAAATTCTTAATTTTTGTAAAAAAATCAAAGCTCCAATAACTGTAGTTAATCCAGATGTTATAATATAAACAAATAGTTTTGATTTAGTTATGTTTATACCTAGGCTCTCTGAAGCCAATTCATTATCTCTAATAGCAATTAAGGCAATACCTTTTCGAGATCTAAGAATAAAGTATACTGACAATACAATAAAAACTGTTAAGGCAAGTATCATCCAATATATTAAAGATTCTCTCATTGCCTTACTAGAAGCTATGGATTTGACTATTGCAACTGGCAAACTTGAACCTGAACCTCCACCTAGTGATTGAATTTGAGCAAAAGATAGTCGAAATACTTCAGCCACTACCCAAGTCCCTATTGCAAAATATGCACCCCTAAGTCTAAAAATTAAAAAAGCGATCGGTAAACTAATGAAGGCACCAAATATACCAGTAATAGGAATAGCAATTAGAGGATTTAAGCCTAAAAATATAGTAAATGCAAAAAGAAGGTAACCACCAAAGCCTACAAAAGCCTGCTGACCAACAGATACTAAACCGCAATATCCTGCTAATAAGTTCCAAAGGCTTGCCAGAGATAAATAAAGAAAAATTTCACTCATCAACCTAATATCTGCTCTTCCTGCCCACCATGGTGCTAAAAACAAAAAAATTACCATTAGGAGAGCAACAACCGAACTGAACTTACTAATATTAGAGGATTGTACTACTGTATATTCTGTCTTCATTAACCATCCATCCTATGGAACAAACCTTTTGGTCGAACAGCCAAAACTAATAAAAAAGCAATGTGCCCTGCAAGAATTTGCCAGCCTGGGTTAATCTTTGCACCAATATTTTGACTTACTCCTAAAATAATTCCGCCTATAAGAGTCCCCCATAAATTTCCAAGACCTCCTATTATCACAGCTTCAAATCCAAAAATTAATCTGCCAGGTCCAGCCGCTGGATCAAAACTAGTTCTTACTCCAAGAAAAATTCCAGCTATAGCAACCACAACCATTGACATTGCCATAGCTAATCCGAAAATATGATTTTTACTTAACCCCATGAGTTGAGCTATTTCTTGATCATCTGATGTTGCACGAAATGCTCTGCCCAACGAAGTTTTATAAAAAATAAATTGTAATATCCCAATAATTATTATTGAAATTATAAACATTATTAGAGGATACCAACCTATATTGAGGCCACCTGGCAAACTTAAGCTTGCAACTTCAATATTACCAGCATTCATTTTTTGAGGATCAGCCGTGTATAATTCAAGAAGACTGTTTTGAATAATTACGGAAAGACCAAAAGTTACAAGTAAAGGAGGTAGAATATCATTACCTAAAGTTTTGTTTAATATTCCTCTTTGCAAGAGATAACCCAGAATTGCCATGGCTGGGATTACAATTATTAAACTTAGGAAGGGATTTAAATTTAAACTTGTAGATACTGTTAAGCCTAAAAAAGCAGATAATATTATAAGATCTCCATGAGCAATATTAACAAGTCTCATCACACCAAATATTAGAGACAGACCGGCTGCAAATAAAGCATATAGACCTCCTACTAAAATACCTTGTATGATTGAATTAACCCAATCCATCGATTATATTCCAAAATAAGCTTTGCTTATTTCCTCTCTAGTTAATTTTTTTGATTCTCCAGTAAGGGCAATTCTACCCTCTTGGAGACAATAAACGCGATCCGAAATTTCTATGGCTTTATTAATGTCCTGCTCAACAACTACAGCACTCATTCCATCTTGAATAACTAATGGTAAATTTTGGTAAATGTTTTTAATAATTATTGGAGCTAATCCTAAACTAATTTCATCAAATAATATCACTTCTGGGTTTGACATTAATGCTCTTCCTATAGCAGCCATTTGCTGTTGACCTCCAGACAACAAATTGCTTGGTATATTTTTTTTATCACATAAATCTGGGAACAATTCATAAACCGAACTCAGTTTCCAAGGACCACTTCTTTTTGTTTGACTACCAATTAAAAGATTTTCCTCTACGCTTAAAGAAGGAAATAATTTTCGACCCTCTGGGACCATCGCTATGCCTTTTTGTGCTATCTCATCAGCTCTAAGGTTTTTAATAGATGAACCATTAAAATTAATATCATTATCTATTTTATCTATTAACCCTGCTACAGATCTCATAAAAGTTGATTTACCTGCGCCATTAGCTCCAATTATTGAAATTATTTCACCTTCAAATAAATCAATCGAAACATCAAAAAGCGCCTGAAAATCTCCATAGAAAGCATTTAGATTTTTTGTTTCTAGAACTTTTTTAGGCATCTGCCTCAATCCCTATGTATATCTCTTTTACTTCTCTGCTAGACATTATTTTTTTTGGCATTCCATCAGCTATTTTTGCTCCAAAATTAATTACAATCAATCTATCCACAACAGAAAGTAGAGCATGAACAATATGCTCTATCCAAATGATAGCAATTCCTGTTTCTTTTATTTTATTAATTGTTTTAATTAGGGACTGACATTCAGTCTCAGTCAGTCCACCAGCAATTTCATCTAACAACAAAATTTTTGGTTGTGCACAAAGTGCTCTTGCTAACTCTAGTCTTTTTCTCTCAAGTAAAGTCAATGTATTTGCTAATTGATTAGCTTTAAATAGCAAACCCGTTTGTTCTAAAATGTTTATACATAATTCATTTGCTTTTTTTGTCTCAAGAGAAGCACCGTGAGCCGCTGCAACAAAAGTATTTTCAAATACACTTAGTCCACCAAATGGCTGAGGTATTTGGAATGATCTAGAAATTCCTTTATGGCATCTATCAGATGCATTTAAATGATCAATACTTGCACCCTTATAAAATATACTTCCATTATCTTGAGCAATGGTGCCAGTAATAAGATTAAATAATGAAGTTTTTCCTGCTCCGTTGGGTCCAATAATACCAACAGATTCATTCTCTAAGATATTAAAGTTAAGATTGTCTGCTACATTAACAGCCCCAAATGACTTACATAAATTTTTGGTTTCAAGGATATTTTGCATACTTTTAAAATACCAGCTCAATTATAAATTAAGCTGGTATTCTTACGTTTAAAGTAGTTGTAAACTTCCATTTGTTGGAATAGCAGGAGCATGCGAATTATTTGTTATTTTTAATTCTAATCCGTCATTACCTTTTTGCCATTGACCTGATACCAAAGGAGTTTTTGATACATTTTTAACTGGTCCATTTGACCAATTAACCTGTCCTACCATTGTAGATAAATTTGTAGAACTGATAGAAGCCATTACTGCTGACACATCATCTAAGTCCGCACATCTTTGAATTACATCTGCCGTTACTTCAAATAAGGCATGCTGAAAGCCTAATCCTTGGTTCCATTTTCTTCCAGTACTAGAAACATAGTCATTACCTAGTTCTTTGGCCTTGATTCCTGTTAAGCTACTTGAAAATGGGTGGTCAGGCGTCCACCATATTTCAGATGTTAAACCATTTCCTCTATCACCTAAAGAATTCACAAATGACGGGAAGAGAAGAGCTTTACCTATAGTAACAACTTTTGGATTAAATCCTTGTTGAGCTGCTTGTGCCCAAAAAGTTCCAAAATCTGGTGGTATCATTACCCCTGTAACAATTTCACAACCAGCTTCTTTGTATGCATTTATTTGAGCTGAAAAATCATCTGATAGTGGTTGATAATGATCTGGATGAACTAAATTATAGCCCATTGAAGCTAGTGGCTTTGGCAATCCTAATTCTGGATGTCCCCATGCATTTCCATCAGCATCATTAGGGAATAATCCTCCTACATTTTTTGCCACTCCACTTGAACCCCATAAGTCAGTAAATACAGCAATAATATCCTCAAGACCCCAGAAAAAGTGGTATGTATAATCGAATCCTTTTGCAGGATTACCATTTCTACCAAAAAAGTATGGTTGCCAAGGGCAATTGGTAGTAATACATGGCACTTCATTTATTTCAGCCTGATCAGCTACAGGATTAGTTGTATCAGGTGTTGCTTGAGCTAATATTATATCGACTTCATCACGTAAAATTAAATCACTTGCTACTTCCGCTGCACGATTAGGATTAGACTGTGAGTCTTTTGATATAATTTCAACTTCATAAGACTTACCATTATTTGATAGCCCGGCACTAAAAACTTTTTGAATTGCATTTACTACATAATCATCAGCTTCAGCAAAACCGCCTAAAGGCCCTGTCTTAGGACTAACAAAACCCACCTTTAGTTTTGGGTTTGCAGCATAAGCTCTTGTAACTGAAAGTATTGCCGGTGCAGCCAAAGCTGCCCCACCTCCAATTAAGACTTTTCTCCTAGAAAAGTCTTTTCTTAATTTATTTAACTTCATTTTTTCCTCCATGTTGATTAAATAATTTTTTCTAATTCTGTAAGAAATTTACTTATCTTTGATTTAGTCCTATCTAAATCCTTAATGTCCCATTTCTGGAAACCTTCTCCATTCCTCATTCCAAGTTTTCCACTCTTAACAAGATTTATCAAGAGTTTAGAGGGTTTATTATTGCTTTCTAAATCGTATAAAACATTTTCATGAACATCTAGTGTTAAATCAGTGCCCACCAAATCAGCATTTTCTAAAGGACCTAAGACTGAAAGTCTTCTTCCAAAACTTGATTTAATAACCATATCAACAGATTTAGCATCACAAACTCCATTTTCTACAAGACTGATAGCCTCTCTCCACAAAGCATGCTGTAGCCTATTTCCAATAAACCCAGGAACGTCTTTTTCTACACGCACTGGTGTTTTTTCAATTTTATTTAAAACTCCTATTGTTTTTAATATATTCTTTTCATCAGTCCATTTTGTTCTAATAACTTCAACAAGAGGAATTAAATGTGGAGGATTCCACCAATGTGTTCCTAAAGCTCTGCTTTTATCATGCATTTTTTCGACAATTTTAGTAATAGGGATAACAGAAGTGTTAGAAGCAAATATACATTTTGAAGGTGCTAAACTTTCAATTTCTTTAAAAATGTCTTGTTTCAATTCTAATTTTTCTGGAACTGCTTCTATAATAAGCTCTGCACTTTGTACTGATTCCAAAAGTTCACTAGACTTTATGATAGAAGAAACAATTTTTTTTATTTTGGATGCTGGAATTGACATTTGAGACAAGCTTTTTCTCATTCTATCAAATAATGTATCCAAAGAGCTCCCATTAGGGTCAAAAACAGTTACTCCAAATCCAAATTGTGCAAACTTTAGAGCTATACCATGCCCCATTAGACCTGAGCCTATAATTGTTACTTTATTTAACATATTTATCCTGCAGTATATCCTCCATCAGCATATAAAATATGACCAGTATAAAAATCTGATGCTTTTGAAGATAAGAATAGAAGTGGCCCTGCTAAATCTTCTGGCTCACCAAGCCTTCCCTTAGGTACACGAGTAATAAATCCGGATCTAACTTTTTTTGCTTCTGGAGTATCCTCAAACATCCATGCTGTCAAAGGTGAACGAAAAACTGTTGGTGCTATTGCATTTACGGTTATTCCTGAATCTCCTAATTCACAACCTAATGCTTTTGTAATGCCATCTATTGCAGATTTTGAAGCACAGTAAGCTGTGTAACCAGCTGGATGACCAAGCAAGCCTCTAGCTGAGGATACCAATACAATCTTTCCTCCATCACCTTGAACTTTCATTTGTTTCGTAACTTCCCTTGCCATTAGCCATGACTGAGTTACATTAACATCCATTACTGAAGAGAAAGTTTCAGGTGACATATCTTCTACTTTAGAAACCTTGTTTATACCTGAAGCAACTACTAAAATATCAATTCTTCCAAAATTTTTTATAGTTTCTTTGACAATTAAATTACATTCTTCTTCAGAAGATGGGCGAGAGTTAATAATTATATGTTCACATTCAGAAGAACTAATTTCACTTGAAACCTTTCCTAATGCTTTTTTGTTACCGCCTGTTAAAACCACTTTACATCCTGCGCCAGCAAAAGTTTTTGCAGCCACACTTCCAAAAGCTCCAGTAGCGCCAACAACTAATGCAACTTTTCCTTTGATATCAAAAGAAGAATATGGATTTTCTATCATTTATTTACCCTCAACTATCTTTTGGTGGATATGGCATAACAACATGCATTATGACCACTTCATTTGTTTCATTCCTTATTTCTCTCTCTTTGCCACCTGGAATAAAAACAGTATCACCTGGATTAGCAATTTTCATCTCACCATCAACTTTGATAGTTAAACTTCCTTGAGTAATTACATATACTTTTTCTAGAGGTGATGCGTCAGGACCAGCGCCACCACCCGGTAAAAATTGTGAATGCCCAACCCAAAAATTCTTAGGACCATAATCTTCAAATCCTGCCAATCTCACGGAATGACATTTTTGGTGATTTGGAGCTTCATACTGTTCTGCATCGTTTAAATCTTTTACATACATTAAAAGCTCTCCCCTGATTCAATTCTGTAAGATTGATTTTTGTCTATCATTGCTACTAGTCTTATAATACATCCATCTCCCCTATCCCAATTCCAAGGGAAAAATGCAAAAGTACATCTTTTACCAGTAACAGCATCTAGATCGCCTCCAACATTTTCTATTCCTAATATGCCTTCTTTGAAAATCATATTATGAACAGGCTCCCATACTGGGAATGCTTCTTTCCAATCTATACCCCCAGACCATTCTTTATATTCCTCCGCTAGATGTGGGAGCAAAGGACCATTCCTTTGGGGCCCAATAGCTGTTGCTAAAGGATGGTCGTTAGCTTGAGTATCATGACCAATAACTTTTATACCTTTATCAATCATCCACTCAGCAGCAGATGGCACAAGACCTGGACAATAAGGAAAATAATCACCATCCTCATAGTGTTTGTGCCAACCAGTATTTAAAATTAAAACATCATTTTTTCTAATTGCGTGACCACAGGCTTTTTCTAGATCATCACCTGTAATTTGCTCCCACTTTTTCTTGGGAATTGAAACAACAAGACCCGAACCAAAAAAATGAGGTAGTGGTACTTCATCAATAAAAGGTGTTGACTGAACCACATGAGCTGGTGCGTCAATATGAGTTGTAACATGCATGGTTGTTGTAAGAGTTTGAGAAAGAACACCTGATTTTGCCATGTAGTGCATTCTTTCAATCCTTACATCTCTAAAATATGGCCAGTTTGGACATTGGTACCCAAATCTATGAGACAAGTTATAGAATTCTATTCCCATATCATTATTTGTATTTTCTTGAAAATCGATTCCTCGAATATTCACTGTCACCTTAACCTCCATAAATATTAATATTTATCTTTTAAAATGTACCACAATTTGATACACGTGTATTACTATATGGGGTTTTTAATTTAATGACAAGAATAATTTAAAAGTGAAAATGGATAAAAATAATAACAATATACAAGTTTTAAATAGAGCTTTTCAGATACTAAAAATTATCAAAAAAGAAAGAGATATAAAAATTAGTTTAGGTAAAATTGCTAAAATTGCAGATTTGCCCAGATCTACTGTTCAGAGGATAGTTAACTCATTAATTAATGAGAACTTTTTATCACAATCTAATCAAAAAGGAATTTCTATTGGTGATGAAATCTATAAGCTTGCTGCTTCAAACAATGATGATGTTGTGCGATCTTTAAGCCCAATAATTAATTCTCTCTCAAACAAAACAAGAGAAACTGTTGATCTATCAATTTTGAAAGATAATCATATGTTATTACTTGATAGAGTTTTAGGTACATATAGACTTGGAGTAAATTCAAAAATAGGACTTAAGCTTCCTATGTCTACAACTGCAAGTGGTAAGTCAGCACTATCTTTACTTGATGTCGATAAGGTTAAAATTTTCTTGAAGAATGAGGACCATGGATCAAGAAGGAAAAATATTAAGAAACTTGAAGACGAAATTGCCAAAGCTGGGATTAATGGAATAGCCTATGACTTTGATGAGAATAATGATGGTATTTCTGCAGTAGGCTCATCATTTATAATTGATAATGAAATATATTCTATTTCAATACCAGTTCCGTCTCATAGATTTAACACCAAACAAAAAGAATTAGAAAAAAATTTGAAAGAGGCCATTGAAAAAGTAAGGCCTGTTACAGACAATTAACAATTAATTGATTTTTATATAAAAAATTAATAAATAAGCTATAAATTTAATTTATCTTAAAGAGTTTATGAATGTCAAAAAATGCTCCATTTAAAAACATTGCTGTCATAGGCGCTGGAACTATGGGTAGTGGAATTGCAGGTCAAATTGCAAATTCTAATCAAGAAGTTCTATTATTAGACATCCCAGGAGATCAACCTAATAGCATTACAGAGGAAGCAGTCAAAAAGTTAATCAAATCTGACCCTCCTGCATTAATGCATAAAAACAAGGCAAACTATATAAAAATTGGAAATATAAGAGACGATTTTGATAAATTATCTAAATGCGATTTAATAATTGAAGCTGTAGTCGAAAGACTCGATATTAAAAAAGAACTTTATAAACGGATAGATAGCGTAGTGAGTAAAAGCTGTGTTATTACATCAAACACCTCTACAATACCTATTAAACTATTAGTTGAAGACATGCCTCAATCTTTCCGTGAAAGATTTGCAATTACGCATTATTTTAACCCAGTTCGGTTTATGAGATTGCTAGAACTTGTAAGGGGAGAGCATACCGATCCAGACATAATTAAGAGACTAGCTGATTATAATGACAGAATATTAGGTAAAGGTGTTGTGGCATGTAATGACACCCCAGGGTTTTTAGGGAACAGGGTTGGCGTTTATGCTTTACAAGTTGGAATGGATGAAGCGTTCAAACTTAATTTAACTGTAGAGGAAGCTGACTCTTTAATGGGGCGGCCAATGGGAATCCCTAAAACAGGCATATTTGGACTTTATGATTTAATTGGAATTGATTTAATGTCAGATGTTGTTGATACTTTAGGTGCAATTTTACCTAAAAATGATAATTTTCACAAAGTTGGTGCTAATAATATTCCAACAGCAGAACTAATCAAAGAAATGATTAATAATGGTTTTACAGGCAATAAGGGCAAGGGTGGTTTTTATAGGTCAGGAAAAAATGAACAAGATTTTTACCTAGATATTTATGATAAAAAAATTATACCAAAAAGTATAAAAATTAACAATAAAGCAAAAATTTCAGCTGAATTACTAGCAAAAGGGAAAGAAACACTTTTTCACTTAATTAACAGTAATTCGAATGAATTATCAGAAAGAAAATATACTAATTTTTGTAGAAATGTCTTAGGAAGAATTTTGCATTATGCAGCATCTTTAATTCCAGAGATAACTTCATCACCTCAAGATATTGATGACGCAATGAAATTAGGTTTTAATTGGATAAGAGGGCCATTTGAAATTATTGATGCACTAGGAAAAAATGTTGTTTTAGAGCTATTCAATGAGAATAAACTGGACACCCCTATTTCATTTGATTGTTTTCCATTTTATAGAGTTGAAAAAGATAATCTTTTAGTAAGTAACTACTCTAAAGTCTCTAAAAATAAATATGATTTGAAACCAATAATTTTACCAAATAACGCTATAAGATTTCACCTAGAGAGAAAAAAACTTACTCCAATTTTTGAAAATCAGTCTGCAAGTCTATTCAGTATAAATGATAAATATAGATTAATCGAATTTCATTCAAAAGCTAATACTTTAGATAATTTTTCGATAGATGTTGTAAACGCTGCATGTGAAGACCACGGAGATGGCATTATAGTGCATAATGATGCCCAGCATTTTTCCTCAGGTGTGAATTTAAATGCTTTTCTTTCTCTCATTAGGGCAAAAAATTGGTCAGGCATAGACAATTTCCTTTCTAAGTTTCAACAGGCTGTGAGATCACTTAAATTTTTGCCGGTTCCTGTTGTAGGCGCTCCCTCTGGTATGGCAATAGGAGGTGGTTTTGAAGTATTACTTCATTGTGATAAAGTAATTGCACACTCAAATTCTGTATTAGGATTAGTGGAAGCTGGCGTAGGATTGATCCCAGGAGGCGGGGGCGTAAAAGAAACTTACCTTAGATGTATTAGAAAACTAGAAAAACCACAGGATGCTGCGTGGAAAACATGGATGCAAATTGGTTATGGTCAAACTGGAACAAGTCCAGAAAAAAGCTCTGAACTTTTGTATTATCTTCCTGAGCGCGATCGAACAGAAATGAATAGAGATTACCTAATTAATTCTTCCATTGCAGCAATAAAAAACATTAATAGTCAAGGTTATTTAAAACCCGATTTAAAAACCATAGCTTTACCAGGAAATTCCATCCTCACAAAAATGGAAAAATTTATGGATAATGGCATTGAAGAAGGAATGTTTTATAAGCATGATAAAACAGTAGCAATGCAAGTTGCTAGTGTTGTAGTCAACAATGATGAGGATAATAACCTGACATTAAATGAAGATGAGCTATTCAATAGAGAAAGAAAAGCCTTTATTAATCTTGCAAAAACTCAACCAACTTTGGATAGAATTTCTGCCTTGATAGAAAAAGGTATAAATTTAAGGAATTAAATTAGGAGAAGATATGAACATTGAATCAAAAAGTATGTATGATGATTTTGAAAAGGTAAAAGCTAATCACGTACCTCTTTCACCTTTGTCTTTTTTGCCAAGAGCTGCAAATTTGTACCCTCATAAAGAAGCCGTAGTTTATGGGAATAGGAAATACACATGGAAAGAGTGTTATGAGCGTTGCATACGACTTGCATCAAGTATAACTAAATTGGGCATAACCAAAGGTGATACGGTTTCTGTGATTGCAACCAACACACCTGAAATGGTTGAAGCTCACTATGGCATTGCTATGGCAGGTGCAGTTTTAAACAGTATTAATGTAAGATTAGATCCTGATACTATTGCGTATATTTTAGATCATAGTGAAGCAAAAGTACTTATTTCTGATACAGGATTTTCTTCATCAGTTAAAGAAGCCTTAAAAAAAATACAAAATAAAAATTTAATTATAATTGATATTGAAGATGATCAAGCTGAAGGTGAAAATAATAGTATTGGATCAATGAATTATGAAGATTTATTGAAAACTGGAGATCCAGATTTTAGATGGTCTTTACCTGAAGATGAATGGGATGCTTTAGCTCTTAACTATACATCAGGAACAAGTGGTAAACCTAAAGGAGTAGTATACCATCATAGAGGTTCATATTTAATGACAATGGGAACAATAAGTGACTGGCAACTACCAGCTAATCCAAGTTATTTGTATACAGTGCCTTTATTTCATTGTAACGGTTGGGGACACGCATGGACAATGACAGCTCTTGGCGGCAAAATAGTTTGCTGCAGACAGGTTTCTGCTGAAGCGATTTATGACGCTATCTATACTCATAACGTCACATATTTAGGTGGCGCTCCAATTATTCTAGGTATGATAATAAATGCCGACGAAAGTGCTAGAAAAGAGATGAAACAAACAGTCAATATAATGACTGCTGGTGCCCCTCCCCCTGCTGCTATTCTAGAAGGAATTGAAAAATTAGGCTTTAATGTTACCCATGTTTATGGACTCACAGAAACATATGGTCATGCAGTAATGTGTTTTTGGCAAGATCAATGGGATGACGTAGATTTTTCTCAAAGAGCTGTAATTAAGGCTCGTCAGGGTGTTTCAATGACAGCTACAGAGAGCACAAGAGTTGTAGATTTAAAAACTAGAGAGGATGTTCCTAAAGATGGTGAAACCATAGGTGAAATAGTTCTTCAAGGAAACACTATAATGAAAGGCTATTTAAAAAATAAAGAAGCAACCTCGCAAGCATTTGAAGGTGGTTGGTTTAAGTCAGGTGATCTAGCAGTCATGCATGAAAGTGGGTATATAGAAATTAAAGATAGGCTAAAAGATATTATTATTTCTGGTGGAGAAAATATATCCTCAGTAGAAGTTGAAGGCATGCTTCACAGACATCCAGCAGTTGCATTTGCTGCAGTAATTGCAAAACCTGATGAAAAATGGGGGGAAGTACCATGTGCATTCGTAGAATTAAAATCAGGTGAAAATACATCTGAAGAGGAATTGATGATTTTTTGCCGAGAAAATTTAGCAGGATTCAAAAGACCAAAACAAATTATTTTCTGCGAAATACCTAAAACAGCAACTGGGAAAATCCAAAAATTTGAACTTAGAAAACAATTAAATTAAGCTAATCAATTCAATGAGAAAGTCAATTAATTCACCTGAGGTTCACAAACATAAAAACCCTATTCCTCATGCATGCATTCTAAATGGATTCATGGTATCTTCAGCTATAAACGGATTCGATCAGTCGAAAGGAAATTTCCCAGAGAAAAAAGAAATGCAGATAGAGATTGCTTTTGCAAATATGTTGAAAATATTAAAAGAGGCCAACGGAAGTTATGAAAATGTTTTAAAAATAGATTTATATTTTAATGATAAGTCAGATAGAAAGTTTGTAAATCCAATATGGTTGAAAATTTTTCCAGATGAAAATAAAAGGCCTGCAAGACATTCTCACCTCGCAATTTTAGATCATCCTTGTATAATACAAATAGTATTTACTGCATTAATTTAATTATAATTTCAAAGAAGGGGTGCATTATGAGCTCAAAAAAGGGACTTAAAGATGCTTATTCACTAAAGACTCCGAAAGATAATATTAATTTATACAAAGTATGGGCATCATCTTATGATGAAGACTTTGCTAAAAAAAATGATTTTCGTTCTCCTTCTCTAATATCTAATTATTTCAGTAAGTACTCTCAAAATATTGATACTCCAATTCTTGACGTTGGTGCTGGAACTGGATTAATTGGAGAGGAAATGAATGCAAATAATAAGTTAGAGTTAGATGCGATAGATATTTCACCAGAAATGCTTCAAGCAGCTAAGTCAAAAAATTGCTATTCTAAAATAATTGAAGCTGATCTTACAAAAAAACTAAATATTGAGCATAATTACTATGGTGCAATCGTTAGCGCAGGAACATTCACTCACGGTCATATCGGTCCTAATGCTTTAGATGAGCTTTTAAGAATAACCAAGCCTAACGGCTTATTTGTAATAACAATTCATTCTAAATTCTTTATGAAATCAAATTTTAAGCAAAAATTCGATGAAATAAAAAGTCAAATTACTAATCCAATTTATCATGAAGAATACGCTTATGGAAATAACCCTGATAAGGATCATGGCAAAGATACTATCTTTATTTGTGTATTTAGAAAAAAATAAAAATTTATAAATTAATTTTATTTACAAAAAATTTTTATAGAAAATTCCCTTCAAGAATTAGGAGATAATTTAAATGACAAATATTTCCAATAACGCTTTTACATTCAAAAGCAATGTCAAAAAATTTTACGAAGACTTAATTAGTTATGATAATCAAGATTGTCTTAATTACACGTCCCATTTACAAGATTTGGTTAAAGCAATTTCAAAGGAATTAGAAATAAATTTAAATTATAATAATAATGAACAGCCAGTATGTAGGTTTTTGGATTTCTGCATTAATAAAATACCAGAAAAAAATGATGGATTTGCTTCTTCAATAAAAGACTTAAAAGGAAAACTAAATTGGATAGTAAATGATAATTACAAAAATATTTTTACTGATAATTTTTTCCAAAATGAGAGTTTTGTTGAAATCATAGGTCCTTCCGGATTACTTATAAGTCCAAAGATTAGAATTGGCTTACTACTTTTAGGTGAAGAAGTATTTTATCCATCACATAAACATGCAGCTATAGAATTTTATACAATTTTAAGCGGAACTTCAGAATGGCAGATAAATAATATGAGTTTTGAAAAAAAAGCACCTGGTGATAATATTTTTCATGATAAATGGGTTCCACATGCTATGAAGACAAATGGAGAGCCTGTATTAGCACTTTTTTCTTGGAGTGGAGATATTGGTAAAGAAGCTGAACCGATTTAATTAATTATATTAAATCTACAGCTTCACACATCACTTTTAATTTTCGCTCAGCTAAATGCAAATCAAATAAACCCATTCCACAATCAGGAGATACTATTAGCCTATCTCTATCTATAAAATTTAGTGCTTGTTGTAACCTTTCCCTAATTTCATCTATACTTTCAAGACGACTTTTAGTAACATTTATTGCTCCAAAAATTATAGTTTTATCAGGAAATTTTCTTAATATATTTAAATCATTTTTGAAATGTGCGTCTTCTATAGAAACCTGATCAATACTCATATTATTTATTTCATTAGAGAGTTGAAAATAAGACTGAGGGTCAGCTTTTTTATAATTTTCGTCATCTAAATGATCAGTATAACCGCAGCAAATATGAATAATTTTCTTCACATGTTTAGGCACTTTATACAAGCATCTTTCCACTCCTTCAAAACCAAAAGAAAAAGCATCATCAATCTGACGAGCAAACAAAGGTTCATCAATCTGAATATGACAACACCCTTTATCAACTAAGTTTAGTATTTCTGCGTTGATAGTATCAGCTAGATCATTGTTTAATTTTTTTCTATTATTATAAAAACAATCTGCAGTTGTATCCATGATTGTCAAAGGACCTGGTATTGTAAACTTAATTGGTTTATTTGAAAGAGATTGAGATGACTTATAATCTTTTGAAGAATAATAGTTTCCTAAATGTTTAATTTTACTCCTTATTGCAGGCAAACTTGTTTCATAAGCACCATCTCTCAATATCCTATGTTCTAAGTTTTCAAAATCAAACCCATCAAGATGCCTACAATGATAGTGAATATAATTTTCTCTTCTAACTTCACCGTCAGTAGGAATATCTATACCAGCACCAAGTTGTATATTTATTATTTCAGAAGCTGCTCGTTCAAATAAACTATCATCTGTCTCTTTTTTATTTTTAATATATTTTGAATAATCCATAGTAGTTTGAACTGTATTCATTCCATCTTTGCCTCTAGCTGAGTCAAACCAGTCAATAATAGGTAAATACTTAGGTTTTGGAAATGAGCCAATTGTCGTTGTGAGTATCTTTTTTGCCATAGCAGCCGTCTATAAAAATTTAATATAATTATCAAAATTAATATGGCAGACCAACATAATTTTCAGAAAAAGATTGTTGTGCCTGTATAGAGTTGGATAAATATTCTATTTCAGTTAATTGAATTTTCCTCTCAAATTCATCCTGATTTGGAAAGTTATGCATTAAAGTTGTCATCCACCAACTAAACCTTATTCCTTTCCAAACACGCAAAAGGGCTTTTTCTGAATAAGTATCTAATAGATATCTATCTTTATTTTTCATAAATAAAATTATTGCCTCTGATAGATAATGAATATCAGAAACTGCAAGGTTTAGTCCTTTAGCCCCAGTAGGTGGGACAATATGTGCTGCATCACCAGCTAAATATAGATTACCAAACCTCATGGGCTCTAAGACAAAACTCCTTAATGGCGCAATAGATTTTTCAATAGATGGTCCTATCTCTATATTATCTGACGCCTCTGTAGGAAGCCTCAATCTTAATTCATCCCAAAAACTTTCATCTGACCAATTTTCAACTTTATCGGAGTTTGGAACTTGAATATAATATCTAGATAAGTTTTCATTTCTCATAGAAGCAAGCGCAAACCCTCGAGAATGATTTGCATAAATTAATTCACGACTCACTGGAGAGGTGTCTGACAAAACACCAAGCCAACCAAAAGGATAAACTTTCTCGAATGTTTTACTTATGTTTGAAGGAATATATTTTCTACTAACACCATGAAAACCATCACATCCTATTACAAACTGCGTTTTGACAGAATTAAATTTACCATCAACATCTTTAAATGAGACTGAAGATATTTTTTCAGTTAAATCTGCTATGCTAACATCATCTATTTCATGAATAATTTTAACATTATATTTTTTTAATTCTTCGTAAAGATCAAACGTTACTTCTGTTTGACCATAAACCATTACTTGCTTATTAATAGTATTTTTAAAATCAATTCTGAACTGCTTATTAGAAGATGACAAAAAGGTGCCCTCATGGATATGACCCTCTTTATCCATTCTAGTTCCAACTCCATTTTTTCTAAGCATTTCAACAGTGTTCCACTCTAGTACCCCAGCCCTTATTCGAGAAAGAACATACTCTAAAGGTTTCTTTTCAAGTAGTAATACATCTATATTCGCACGAGCTAATATTAGAGCTAAAAGTGTTCCTGATGGACCACCACCAATAATAACTACTTGTTGATGCATATATTAAACTCTCAAATTATAATATCTTTTCCAATGCATTAACTAAATTAGAAACCTCCTGCTCTGAAGTATAATGTACAAAAGACAGTCTTACTACACCTACATCAGGATCTATTCCTAAGGCTTTTAAAGGCCTCACCGCATAAAAATCTCCTGCACCGGCCATTATATTGTGTTTGTTTAGCTCGCTTGCAACCTTATTAGGATTTTTATTTTTTGGACTAAAAGCGATTGTAGGAGCTCTTAAAACATTATCACCTGGTCCAATAAGTCTACAATTGTTGTTAGATCTAAAGAAATCTAAAACTGGTTTAAGTAATTTGATTTCATGATCTCTGAATAATTTTGCAACATTTTTTGATTTAATTTCCTGTGAATTAATATCATTGGTGCTGAAATGATGCTCATGTATCACGTCAAAATAATCTAATATGCCATTACAAGCAGCAACCTGCGCATGATCAGGTCCAGCAGGGACCATAAATTTATCAGAATAATTAGAGTTAAAAAAATGAGACTGATTAGTTAATGCTCCTTTAGCATTTTCTCTAATCACCATTACACCTTGGTGCGGACCATACGTTTTATAAGCTGAAAAAAAATATATGTCTGCTCCCAATTCATTTACATCAGGTAATCCGTGGGGGCAGAATGATACCCCATCTACAATTAACAAAGATCCATTGCTATGAGCTATTTCTGATATTAATTTAATATTATTAATCTCACCAACTATATTAGAACAATGAGTAACAGCTATAAATTTAGTTTTCGCAGAGATTAAATTTTTTAGATCATTAGTATCCAATGACCCCGTATCTTTATCAATTTCCCATACAATAACTTTAATTCCTTTATTGGCCATTTTATGCCATGATCCAGCATTAGCTTCGTGTTCTTGATCAGAAACAATAATTTCATCATCTTTGCTCATTTGTTCCAAAAAACTTTGAGCTAAAACATACGTATTTTGTGAAGTGGAAGGACCGAATAAAACTTCTTCAGTATTTACATTTAAATACTGTGCCATTCTTTTTCTTGCACTATCCATTTCTTCACCTGCAAGTTCAGATGCTTCATAAAACCCATATGGTTGAACTTTCCTTTGTTTAAAATATCTGTCAAATCTTTCTATTACTTGCTTGCACATATAAGAACCACCAGCATTTTCAAAGAAAGCTTTGTTGTTTAATTTGTCTTCAGAAAAAGCGGGAAATTGCGATCTAACAAATTCTACATCTAATTTTTCCATATACTCCTCAAGTTAAAAAATGAATTTAAATTATAATAAGACAGAACATAAATTTAAAATAACAATTTCTAAAATATATACTAAGAACACAGAAATATAACTTTAAAAATAGTTATTTCGGACAATGGATTATTTTTCGAAGATACTATTTATACTGCAAAATTAAATTTAATAATGTGACTTTTAAAAGAACCTATAAGTAAATATTACCCAAATATATACTATCCTTTAAGTCAACTTGGATGTTTTTTTTATGTGATTTAGATTCTATATTAATTGAATATTTACCGCTATTGGGTAGTAATTTATCAAATTTAAAATCCCCAAAATCATCTGTTTTTACTTCAGCTATAACCTCATCATTTTGAAATAATTTAATAGCAGCTCCTGAAACACAATCCTCAACCTTATTTTTCTTAGATGCTACACTTCCACCAATAAAACATTTATTAAATCTATGAAGATTTTTATAGTATACTCGAGGTTTAGTATCAAACTCTGGGTTAAGAGTTTCTAAATTTTCTTCTATTACTAATTCTTTCATTTTCAAATCTTCAACCTTGATGGCTCTCATTGCACTACTAGCACAAACTGAAATAGCTCTTGGTACTTTCCATCCCTTATCAAGAAGATGCGCATCAAAGAACCAAATTTGAGGTATTTCTAATTCTTCATTCCATTTAATTGAACCGTGCGGGCAACTATCCACAATTTGCTTCTGTCCCTTTGATTTAACAGGATCAATGATAATAATTCCATCATCTCTTTTTACAATGGCGTTATTTTTAGCAACTTTCATACATGGTGCATCATCACAGTGTTGGCACATTGTTGGTATATAGCCTATATCTATCATTGGAGTTTGCCCACGCTCCTTTTTTTTCATATCAATCCAATTAGCACCTCTTTTAGGCATCTCTGCTGAGTATCCAGGAAAATTATTGCCTACAAACTCATCTTTACAAGCCAATGAACACATATGACAATTATTACAATTATCGACATCTATAATTAAGTTCCATTTTTTCATATCTTGTTACCTTATAAACTTTATTCAGCTACCCTAAGTAATTTTTCATTATTTTTATTAAATGACTTTAACTCTTTTTTATCCCAAAGTTCTATTTGCACTAGTGCAGTACTATTACCCATTGAGTGTGCCTTCTTAATCTGACTTTTCTTAGGTGTTAACAAATTTAGCATTCCACCTCTGTCTACAGATTCTCCAGGTTTTCCTAAAGGATCATATTTTGCACATGACTCATATCCATGAGCTGAACCTTGAATAATTCTATCAGTAACCTGAGCAGCACATATTACAGCACCCTGATCATTAAAAACTTTAACAAGATCATTGGGTTTAATATTTCTACTTAGTGCGTCTTTACTATTTATTCTCATTACCCAGTAATCATAACCATCTACAGTAACTCTATGATCTGAAATATCATTAATGAACGTATCTTTCGCATCACCCTGAGTATGGAATGAGTATCTTGGATGTGGCGTTAACATCATAATTGGAAATTTAGATTTACTATTAACTTTAAAAGCTGGATTATATTTTACAATGGGAGGTCTTTCTGGATCTTCGGCATCAAACCTTTTAAGACTAGAAGCTTCAAATTCAATTTTACCAGATTGGGTTTGAATGCCTTTTAAGTATTCGTCTTTATAATCAGACGGCAAAGGCATTGGCTCTGGAACATCTTTTTTTCTATTTTCATAGTACCAATTCCAAGAAAGTGGATCTCTAAGCTCTTTTTTATTTGGAGGTATAACTGCATAGCCCTTTTTAACAAACTCTTCCCAAGATATAATTTTTGGTAAATCTGATGAATCAAATATTCTTCTAGCCCAGTCAATTTCAGAAATACCCTCCGTAAAATACGCACTTAATCCTAATTTTTCACAAATCATTGAAAAAATTTTATAATCTGACTTTGACTCTCCAAGAGGTTCAATAGCTTTATGTTGAAAAACGGCAACTCTATTGTTCAGTTGTGTCTGACCATGATGTGCATATCCACCTAAGGCTGCCCATTCGCTAATATCTTCTCGCTCAAAATTAGTACATGCAGGCAAAATCAGATCTGCATATTTAGTTTCGCCTTCCATCCAAATAGATTGGTTGACAACAAAATCTAGATTTTCTGATTGGTACATTTTAATATGCCTGTTTGAATCAGGCATTGTTCCAAACATGGAACCACCATATTTGTATAGCATTTTTACAGGTGAATATCCTGGTTTTGGATAAGATACTTTATTAAATTGAGCTTCTATTGATTTACCATCCCAAACGTATCCTTCAGCTTTTCCATTCATAATAGCTTCTGGTAGCCATAACCTAGGAATTGACTGTTCAACAGTATTTAAACTCTGTAATTGTGGCATTCTTTGATATAATTCAACTGACATTGCAGTATGATGTAAATCTCCTGAAATTCCACCCTCAGCATAGCCAGGAAAATAAAAATTGTTGTCTACTGGCGTACCCCATTGAAGATTACCCATGTTTACTCCAGGTTTCCCAATACCCTGCATAGCAATCAGGCAAACTAATGATCTTGCCCATTGAATTCCCGTTTGATTTCTACATGCACCTCCGTGACCATTGCCCCATCCACCAGCTGCAAGATATACTTTTTTATTTCCCCACTTTCTTGCAAGAGCTCTAATATCCTTTGCCGCTAATCCTGTTTCTTTAGCAGCCCATTCAGGAGTTTTTTCAATTTTATCATCTTTTCCTAAAATATATTCTTTCCATTTTTCAAAGCCTACCGTTCTATTTTTAACAAATTCTTTGTCATAAAGATTTTCTTTAATCCAAACATAAGCTATTGCCATTGCAAGAGCTGGAGAGGAAGTTGGCTTTGTAGGCAACCATTTGCCTCCTAAGAATTGACAGCTGTCATTATAAAAGGGGTCAATATGGACAATATCTATATCTAATTCTTTCAACCACTTTCTTCTAATTGTTCCTTCAAATGATCCATAAGCACCACTAGTTCCCTCTGGATTGCTTGCCCAAAAAACAACCATCTCAGCTTCTTTTAATAAATCTTCAACAGTTCCATAAGTTTCTGATTGCCCTACTCTTAAAGACCCACCCCAGTGATGCGCTGCTCCCCAATACCATCCTTCCCAGCTATCTGGATTATGATGTACTCTTGTCATGCCTACGGCATTTATAAATTTAAAATTTGCACTTAAATAATAACCAACGTTCCCCCATGTATGATGGGATCCGTGGCTATTAACAATTGCACCAGGCCCGTGTTCTTTTTTTACTCTTTTGATTTCATTAGACACTATATCTAGAGCTTCATCCCATGATATTCTCTCATAACCAGAAACACCTCTATTTTTATGATTTCTTTTCCCGTTTGGATTAAAGTCTACTCTTTTCATAGGGTAAAGCAGTCTATCCGGTGAATAAACCATAGATTTCCAATTCATTCCATGAGGCGCTAAAGAAGTTTTTCTAGGAGGTTTAAAAGTTTTACCTCTTGCGGAAATAGACCATGTGTCTGGATCATTTTCATCAAATTCTATTGGAGTTATCCTAATAATTTTATCATCTTTCACATGTATGAAAACGGGACCACCATTTGTCATGTTTGTATATCTTCTAATACCATCGCCAACATCAACTCCAAACTTCAATCCATTTGTCTGAGTTTTCATAAGTGTCTGCGTAAACCAAAGAGTAAGTTCATCAGGACCGTCTAATGTTAAGTTGAAGTCTTTAAGGGCATTTATTTGTACAAGTTGATTAATTGATTTTTTAAGTAAAAAAGCCATTACAAGAGGCATCAGAAGCTCAACAGCCACATTCGCATTTTTAAATGAAAGTGTTACTTCAGGTTTCTTATGAATCCCAGAAGATGAGGATATAAATCCATTATTAAAGGTAATCCATCTTCCAATAGACTTATCTTTTATTTGAATTTGAGCTGTAAAATTTTTTTCTGATAGATGAGCTTTAAAAGATTTATAGATTTTTGATTGCCACCATAAGAGTAATCTTAATCCAAATAAAATTAATGAAAATTTAATCGAAGCCATAGTTTTCTCGTTTTAAATTTATATGTTTTAGATATAATCTAAATTTCTTTTTCAACCACATTAGTTAATATTCCCAGTTTGGAAATTTCAATTTCAACCACATCACCATTTTTCATATAAACTGGTGGCTCCCTTCTATCACCTACTCCACCAGGTGTTCCTGTTACAATTACATCACCAGGTTGCAGTTCAATAAAAGATGAACAATAATTAACTAATTTTTCTAATGGAAAAATTAAATCACTTAACGAAGCGTCTTGCATAATTTCACCATTTAATCTTGTTTGAATATTTAACTCTTTGTAATCAGAGACTTCATCTGCAGAAAGCATATACGGACCAAAAGCACCTGTTCTATGAAAATTTTTTCCAGGAGTAAATTGAGATGTATGTTTTTGCCAATCTCTAATTGTAGCATCATTATAACAAGCATACCCTGCGATATGTTCCATTGCGTTTTTCTCTTCAATGTACCGACCAGATTTACCAATTATGATGGCCATTTCACCTTCATAGTCTAATTTGTCAGATACTTTGGGGCAAATAATCTTATCATTATGCGCAGTTTGAGAACCTGCAAATCTTGTAAAAATTGTTGGATATGAACTTTCAGGTCTTTTTGTTTCAGCTCTATGATTTTCATAATTAAGACCAACACAGAATATCTTGCCAGGATCAGGTATGACAGGCATTAGCTTAACGTCTGTTAACTTAACATTGGGCATTGAGGTTAAATCCAGATTATTTAATTCATTAATTCTATCATCTTCTAATGCTGATTTTAAACTTGGTATCCAATCCATTCCTTCTCTGAAACTTTCATAATGAGACGTTAAATCAATAATGTTATCATCTAATAAAATGCCAAAACAATTTTTATCGTTATTTAAAAAACTTACATACTTCATATTAGCTCCTTGCTCTAAGATCTCATCATTGAATGTGGTCCCCATAAATTGAGGGTTTTAGGTTCATGTTTCCAAATTTTAACTTTTCTGTCATGAATAGTTTCTAATTCTGCAGATATTTCAATCCAATTGGTATCTGGATCCTCTATAAAAATAAACAAATTATTTCCTGGGCCATGTCTGCCTGGTCCCCATTTTAATTGTATACCCTTTCTCTCAAAACTATCACACCATTCTTTAATTCTTTGCCATTCACCAGTTTCATAACTGTGATGATCTATCTCGTCAACATTTGCTTTAAAACAAGCTATTGTATGGTGTTCATGGTTAGATGTTAAAAAACTAGTCGCTAGTTCGCCATTATCTTTTAAAACACGGTCTGAAACAAAAAAACCTAGTTTTTCATCATAAAATTTTTCAAACTTTTCCACATTTTTAGATTTAAAGGTTAAATGCTGAAGAGGCGCATAGATTTTATCAGTAAACGAGGAAGAATAAACAATACCTTCTTTGTTTTCCGATAAACCAAATATTAAAATATTTCCATCTGGATCTTTGACGCCAAAAGAAAATTTAGTAAAAAAAGGCGTTTCGTAGTCAAAAATTTCAACGTCTTTAGAAAGAACAGTTTCCTTATATATTTTAAAACTATCAAAATCTTTAATTGAAAAGGCTGCAAAATCTAACTGTTTTTTATTGCCTTCAGTAAAAATTATTCTTCTATCATTTCCAAAGCACATCCATTTTGTTTTTTTCTGATGGGTTATCTTTTGGACATTCATTCCAATATTGTTTGAATAAAAAATTGACAGCTTTTCAGGGTCAGGACTTTGGACAGATAAATGGTGAAGAAAAGTATTACTTAAAAAATTTTTTAGTCTCATTATTTTTCTCAAAGATTCGAATTTATGTTATTTTTTCAAGTTGGAATTCCACCACGGACATTCACCAACACCAATATTATAATTTCCAGGCATTACATTGACTGGAATTCGAACATTGTTTTCAGCAGCTTGAGATCTTACTTGTTGGGCTTGCTTAAGCTGATCATCAGGCATCCATAATCTATCATGCCCCCAAAGACTAGGGCCATATATTACTTCTTCAGGTTCCCATTTCTGAATATCAATTGTTCTGCCACCCCAACCATATTCAAATAGAAAATCAGATGGCGAGTAGCTGTAAAATGATGTCATATTATCATTTATATGCCTACCAAATGTTGTGCCTATTCTATTTTCTTTTGATAATGCAATGTCATAACATTGACCAACATCATCTAAACTATATAACTCAATCATCAAATGATGAATTTTATTAACGCCAGTCTCTATTAAAGCAATACTGTGGTGCCTTTGATTTGTATGAAAAAAATATGCTTTAAATGGCTTAAGCATATAGTCACTAAGCTTAAACCCTAAAACATCTTGAAAAAACCACTGGGTATTATCAAGCTTTTCAACGTTTAATACAACATGTCCCATTCCTAAAGCACCTGTTCTAAACCCTGAAATTGGGCGGCCAGGTTGAAATTTTTCATTACTTAACTCTGGGCCATAAAAAGCTTCATGCTTGTTTCCAGATGGATCAGTAAAACTAATAACTTCAGACACAAACCTCTGTTCAGCAATTATTTTGGGTTCTTTATAAATATTAATTTCAGCTTTTTCTAATCTAGCAGCCAAAATATCTAAATTTTTTTTGTCTGCCACTTCCCAACCAAAAATATTTGAAGCATTAGTTTCATTGGTAATTACAAATCTTTGTTTTCTTTCATCCATTCTTAAAATTGCACTAGATCTTGTTTTATCAACAAGCTGCATTCCTAAATAATCTCTACTGAACTCAGTCCAGTCTTCAAGTTTTTCAGATTTTACAGTTATATATCCCAAACCTAATACAATCATTGGAGTCCCACTAATTAACATTTAACAATTTTAATAATAAGATTATATGTAATGAATATTAAAATTTTCTAATGAAATTGTATCACTTAACGGTACACAAAATAATAAATATTTCATTTTTTATTTTTTTTGATAACTATTACAATAATAGAAAAAATTTTAAGAGACTGAATAAATGGATGGTTTAGATATAAAATTTCCAGAAAAGCCAAGTCGATTTTCTCAAAAAGAATGGGAAGCAAGAGTAAACTTAGCTGCATGTTACAGACTTGTTGATTATTACGGCTGGACTAGCACAGTATATAATCACATTACATTAAGGGTTCCAGAAACTGACACTTTTCTAATTAATGGTTTTGGATTAAGCTATAATGAAATTTGTGCATCAAATTTAGTGCTAATAGATCTAGACGGCAATAAACTAAGTGACGACGAGTTACCAATCAATAAAGCAGGTTTTTTAATACACTCAGCTATTCATCAAGCAAGACCAAAAGATCTACATTGTGTAATGCATTCACATGAAGTCAACAGTCAAACTTTAGCTGCCTCAAAAAGTAAATTCTTACCTTTAACTCAAGAAGGTTGTCAGATGTATGGTAGAGTTGGCTATCATGATTTTAATGGAATTGTATTAAGGAATGATGAACAACAAAAAATTATTGAAGCACTTGGGGATACAAATCATACTTTATTGATGAGGAATCACGGATTACTGACCGCTGGACCAACTGCCACATGGGCATTTATACGACATCAACATTTCATCAGGAATACGGAAGTTCAACTAAAATTAATGGCATCCAATGCAGAAATTAGCATCATACCAGAAGAAGTTTTAGTACATACTAGAGAACAATTTGAAGGCGGTAGCGCACAAGCTGGTGCAAAAGTTAGACATCCTGAATGGCCTGCATTTTGGAGAATTTTAGATAAAATTGACGAAACATGGAAAAATTGAAAAAATTAATACTGGATATTTAAATTAAATACTAGATTTTTTAATTTTATTTTATAAGATGAGTAGTTAGTAATTAAGGATTAACCTATAACTTTCAATATATAATTTTTGTGGGAGAGAAAAAATGAAAAAATTATTTTATGGAATTAGTGTTGTAGTATTAACAACATTGATATCCACAACTAGCATGGCAGCAGGTAAGGTTCTTACTGTGGCTTCTTGGGCTGCTCCGTTTCATACTCAAAATGAAAACTTTTTCCCTTGGATGAGTGAACAGCTTAGTAGTTGTACAAGTGGCTCTTTAAGCCTTAAAGTTGAATATGGATTAGCACCTCCACCAGCCATGTACGATTCTATTAGAGATGGCGTGGCTGACATGACTTGGATTGTTTACGGATATACACCTGGAAAATTTGTAACAACTATGATTGCAGAGTTGCCACTAATACCTGGAAACGCTCAAGAAAAATCAGTTGCATTTCAAAAAACATATGAAAAGCATTTAGAAGCCGCTGGAGAAGCAAAAGGCGTCCAAGTTCTTGCGAACTTTACTCATGGACCTGGCATGGCTAACACTGTTAAAAAAGTTACTAGTTATAAGGAACTTGAAGGTGTTAAAATGAGAGTTGGTGGCGGTGTTGCTAATGCTATAGGAACAGCGTTAGGTATAGCGGGTGTTAACGCTCCAGCCCCTAAAGTTTATGAAATAATTTCTGGTGGTGTCGCTGACGGAGTTCTGTTTCCATTTGAAACAATGCACGCATTTAAAATTGCGGAACTTGCAAAATATTCCTTGCATAACCCTGATGGCATGTACACAACAGCGTTCGCAGTCATTATGAATAATGATAGCTACAATGACCTTGATGCAACACAGAAAAAATGCATTGATGACATGAGAGGGGTTTCTTTGTCTCGTAAAATTGGTCAACTATGGGACGCAGCCGATGATAGAGGCAAGCAGGAAGCTGATGCTTATAATCATGAGCTGACAATAGCAAGTCACGAAGAAAGACAATATTTTAAAGCAAAAATGGGACCAGTAGTTGACGATGTATTGAGTAAAATCAATGCTATTGGTGTTGATGCCAGTGCTTCATTGTCTTATTTTAAAGAGCAAGTAAAAGTTGAAAATGCACTTTCAGGAAATTAATTAAAAAATTAATTAAATAAGGCATGAATCAATTTCTTAATTCTATAGAGCGACTAGCGTTAAAGGTTAGTCGTTCTATTTCTTTATTGGCTGGAATAGTTTTACTTTGGATAGTGATTATTACCTGCGTAGACGTTGTTGGTCGATATTTTTTCAATTCGCCTCTTTATGCTGGTGCAGAAATAATAAAAGTTAGCATGGCCGGTGTAATTTTTTGTTCATTACCTTATATGTTTTTTAAAAATGAACATATTATAGTTGATCTTTTCCCTATTTTTAAAAAAGGTTATTTTGGTTGGGTTCTAGGTTTAGTTTTCTTGGCAATTGGTGGATATTCTCTTTGGATTATTGGCGACAAAACATTCAGTTTGGCAATGCGTTCACTAGAAGACGGTGATACTTATGAATATATTTTGGCGCCATCTTTTCTAGCCAAAGCGAATAGTGAGTTTCTGCCTAAAGTTTACGTAGACACATTTATAGCAGTTTCAATCTATTTTACTGTTTTTATGATTGCACTCAAATTTCTTTTAGTATTATTAAAACCAGGTACAAGTGCTGAATACTCAGATGAAGATGAGGAAATTAACTAATGGGCGCACTAACAATTTCTTTCATTGGCTTTTCAGCAATATTAATACTTGCATTTCTAAGGTTTCCATTAGCTCTATCAATGGGAATGGTTGGTGTTATAGGATTTGGAGAACTAACGAATTATAGGGCTGCAATATCTAATATCGGACGATTGGTGATGGATTTAGGCCAAAGTTATTCCCTATCTGTATTACCATTATTTATTCTTATGGGTCTTTTAGTTGAAAAGGGCGGGATGGCAAAGCAGCTTTATAGAGCAGCATATGCCTTTCTTGGAGATAAAAAAGGAGGCCTAGCTATGTCAACAGTTGTAGCCTGCGGGATGTTTTCTGCGATTTCAGGCTCTTCTATAGCTACTGCTGCCACCATGTCTAAAGTTGCTATGCCTGAAATGAGAAGATACAAATATGCTGATTCTCTTGCAACAGCATCAATTGCAGCAGGTGGAACATTAGGAATTTTAATACCTCCAAGCGTTATACTAGTCATCTACGGCTTACTAACAGAACAATCTATTGGTAAACTGTTCATGGCAGGTTTCCTTCCAGGCATGTTAGGAATTTTATTTTATACTCTGGCTGTCTTTTTTGTTGTTGCAAGGAATCCCTCTTTGGGTCCTGCAGGAGAGAGTACTAGTTGGACTGACAGATTATTAGCATTAAAAGATGTATGGACAACTCTAGCCCTATTTATTTTTGTTATAGGTGGTATCTATATAGGTTTATTTTCTGCTACTGAAGCCGCTGGCATGGGAGCAGCAGGCGCTCTTGTAATTGCATTATCAAGTGGTAATTTAAACTTCAATGTTTATCTAAACGTATTAAGAGATGCTTCAGTTCTTGCTGCAAAACTATTTGCATTGCTATTTGGAGCAACAATGTTTTCTAATTTTTTAAATAGAGCTGGTCTCCCTGATGCCTTACTTGGAATTATCAATTCCTTTGACCTTTCTGCAATGGCTGTAATTGGAATAATTTTACTTATTTACATTCTACTTGGATGTGTATTTGAATCTATGTCAATGATACTACTAACTGTTCCAATTTTTGTTCCATTAGTTAAAAACCTTGCGCCAGAACTTGGTTTAAGTGCAGATTTAGTTTTAATTTGGTTTGGAATTTTAGTTGTTGTCGTAACAGAGATTAGCTTAATTACACCACCCATTGGCTTAAATGTTTTTGTGTTGAAGGGTGTTGTAAAAAATGTTTCTGTTGGAACGATTTTTTATGGTGTAACTCCTTTTTGGATAGTTGATATTATTAGACTTGCTATTATAGCCTTATTTCCTGCAATTGCTCTTTTTCTTCCTTCAATGATGTTTTAATAAGTAAAAGAATTCACAATTTCATCATCTAGTTTTTTTGTCTATTGTACTAATTTTTTAACCTCATCAACCATTATTTTACCAAGAGCATTTTTTGGTAAATTATCAACAAATATTATATCTTTGGGAACTTTATATTTTGCTACTTGACCTTCAAAAGTCTGGAGTATTTTTTCTTTTTTTATTTTTTTAGTCGTTTTTACTGCAATAATTACTGGCACTTCTCCCCAAACTAAATCCTTTCTACCAACAATGGAAAATTCTTTTATGAATTTATTCCCTTTAAGAATAAACTCCAGTTCTGCAGGATAAATATTCTCGCCCCCTGAAATAATTACATTTTTAATTCTATCTATAAACCAATAGTTACCTTGGTTATCAACTTTGGCAATGTCACCAGTTAAAAACCATCCGTTGACAATGCTTTCTTTAGTTGATTTGGCGTCTTCCCAATAGCAATTAAGTATATTGTCTCCTTTGACTAATATTTGTCCAGGGGAGCCAGTTTCAACCTCTTTTAAATTATCATCTACTAATTTTACTTTGCAATGTATACCAACTTTACCTATAGATCCTTCCGTATCAAATGCATCTTTGATTTTTTGATATATTGCAATTGGTCCAGTTTCCGTAGCACCATAGATTTGAATTATTGGTATTTTACATGCATGAAGATTTTTTATAAGTGTTAAAGGTACGCTTGTAGAACCAATAGAAATTGCTTTAATTGAATTTCGATCTATAGTTTGCCATCTTTTATGAGATATAATTTGATCTAAAATTGTCGGAACTGTAAGAATTTGTGTGATTTTATATTTTTCAATATTTTCAACAGTCAACTCTACTTCAAATTTTTCTTGCAAAATAGATGTAGCGCCTACAAATAGCGATGGCAAAAAAAGGATGTTTATTCCTCCAACATGAAATAAAGGTAAAAATATCAGTGATTTATCATAAGCTTGTAAAGAGTGTGCGTTATGACTCATTTTAGCATTAGCAATTATTGATTTTTGAGTAAGCAAGGCACCCTTGGGTTTTCCAGTTGTTCCTGAAGAATACACTAGTAATAAAGGTAAATCGGACCTTTCCAAACTTTCTAACTTAGATTTATTTTTTCTTCTTTCAGATAGAGGTTTATTAAATTCTATAAAACCGTTTACAGGAACAGTCTTTATATCTTTATCAAGATTTATATTGGATAAATTTTTTTCAAATCTTGCATCAAAGAAAATTAATTTTGGTTTTGAATTTTTTATTTGGTACTCAATTTCAGGATTTGCAAGCCTCCAATTGATGGGAAAAATTATAGCTCCTATTTTTGATGCAGCGAAAAGTAGTATTATTTGCTCAGGATCATTCTGTCCATAATAACAAAATCTGTCGCCAATATTAACTTTACAAGTATTTTGAAGATATGACGCTGTCTCATTTATTAACTTATTTAATTTAGAGTATGTCCACTTTTTTTCTTTAAAAATTATAGCAATTTTTTTTGAATATATTATTTCTATTTTTGACAACCATTGATCAATCCTCATCACTCTCTCCATGCTCATAAAGAGCACCTTTACCAATCATGTCTAAACAAAGTTCAGCAGTCCACGGTAACATTAGAGCACCACACCTACTATCTCGATAAAATCTTTCAAGTGGTAATGATTTCAACATTGATTGTCCACCACAAGTCCTAATAGCCAAACGAGCTATTTCATTAACATTTTCCATCACAGAATACTGTGCAGCCCAGGCTCTCATTATTTGATCTTTAGATGGATTAGGCTTTGCCTCTGAAATAGATTGAAACCAAATAGCTTTAGTTTGTTCAAGAATAATCTTTATTTGTGCTACGGTTATCTGTTTTGTTGGATACATTCTCCTTTTAACCGCTGGCATTCCAGGCTGCTCTCCACGTAAATAACGAACAGTAAAATCATAACATGCTTGAGCAATGCCAATATAACTAGGCGTTAAAGTCATAAACATATGCGGCCATTGCTTTGCCGCATTATAATAAATACCTCTTGGCATAAGCTGCTCTTCAAATGGAATAAAGACATCTTTAAAAATTAGTGTTCTAGAAACAGTTCCACGCATTCCGAGTGGGTTCCAGTCACCCTCAACAGTAACACCTTCTTGTAAAGCAGGTACGGCTACATACATTGTATTAGCTCTTGATGGCTTTGTTTCCTCTGTTTCAAGTTCTGTGCATAAAACACCATAAAAGTTTGCATGGCCTGATAAAGATGCAAATATTTTTTTCCCATTTATTAGCCAACCATTTGATATTTTTAAAGCTGTAGTTCCGAAAGCAGACTTCCCCGCTGCTGAAGCATTTCCTTCAGAAAATGGTTGAGCATAAATCGATCCATTGGAAAGAATTCTTTCATAATGTAATGCTCTTAGGTTATTATGCTCTTTTCTTTTATCCTCATTCATATCAAGATTATCTGCTAGATAGCCTGTCCATAAGCATGAACTCACATGCATATTGAATGTAAGTGCTGTTGCACCGCAATATCTCCCAATTTCAGATGCTGCAAGCATATAGGTTTTTAGATCTGCATCCCTACCTCCATATTCTTTTGGGATACAAATACCCATAAGGTTATTTTTGAATAGGTCAGAGTAATTTTCCGTTGGAAATGATGCATCTTGATCATATTTCACAGCTCTTGAAACAAATTTTTTAGAGGCTAATAATCTTGTTTCATCACAAAGCTCTTTTTGAAGCTTTGTAAGGCTCCATTCACTCGGTTCAAATATAGGTTTATCTTGGTACATTCATTTTTCCAATTTTCAATTATATTTTATCAAGAAAATTTAAAATTATATTATTAGTTTTGATGGGGGATTCAAGATTAACTAAATGGCCAGTATTTTCTATATTGTGATATTCACTAAACTGTAATTTTTTTGACATTTTCATCATAGTCTTACTAGGTGAATTATTATCTTCAGAGCCAGATATTAAACAACAAGGTATATCAATAGAAGAAAAATCATTGTATCTATCAAAGGTTATTAAACATGCTAGGACTTTCTTATAAGTTTCCTCTGATATACTTTCCATTGACCTTATAGCTTTTTTAATTACCTCATTTGAGGCTGATTTAGATAAAATAGAAGGCACAAAAGATTTTGCTAAGTCACTCATTTTTTTGCCTTCTAATATGGGTTTTAAACGTTTTTCTAAAAACATTTTTTTAAATTTTTCGTCCTTACCACCAAACGCAGATGTTGTTGCAATTAAAACTAATGCATTGACCTTATCAGGATAACGAAAATAAAATTCTTGTGCTAACATGCCACCAATTGATTGCCCAATAAGAATAACTTTTTCTAGATTTAAATCTATTAGGAATTGATTTAAACAAAGGCTTAAATTTTCGAAAGAAAATTTTTCTAGTGATTTTGAATTTTTATATCCAGGCATATTCCAAGAAATAACTCGGTATTTACCAGATAGCCCAATGACTTGGGGTTCAAAACTTTCATTATCTCCACCAATCCCATGTAAACAGATTATTGCCTTAGAAGATAATCCTTGTTCAAGATATGAGATATTTTCAGTTGAATGCATCTAAACAACATATCCTTGATTAACAACAATTTCATTATCTAATAAAATTGTGCAATCCATCATTGGTAAATCAAAATGACCCTCAGTGTATCTATTAGCAAATTCATTAGCCCCTATTGAATATAAAAAACATCCCGATAAAGACCTTAACTCTGTTCCATTAATTTCAGATTTATCATACATAGTTAGAGACTCGTATCTGGCTTTTTCATTAAGCCCCCAACCAACATGACTAGTTGCATAGGCATTGATATCATTAAAACTGTTTAAATATTTCTCGATAAGTTTTTTATCAGTGCCACTGCCTGATATTTTCTTCACAAAATCATTTTCAATATCGAATGTAACCTCGGTATCAAAATATTTTTTAAAAGTTAAATTAATATCTCCAGTTTGAAATACTAGTTTTCCATTTACAGAAGCAGAATTAGGAAAACTTACAACAAGTCCCCCAGGCCAATGTGCAAGAGTACCAGGCCTATCAGTCCACCCCCAAACCCCTACTGTGTTTGTATTTTTTAAATCAATTACTAAATCTGTGCCAGCATCAGATTTAACTTTCATAGTAGATGAGTTTCTACACCTAGAAACTGCATCTTTGACTCTATCTTTTAAACTTAAATCAGGTTTAAGCCTTGAAAGAATTTCTGGATGTTCATCAGAAATGTTCATTATTCTTGCTCCTGAAGATAAGATTTCTTTTGTTTGCTTAGAGTGCATTAAACCTTCTTTTGATAAATCAAAGATAATATTACTTCCCATTAATTTCTGAAGATAATCGTCATTACCATCCAAAATATTTGAAGCACCTGTGGATTTTATTATAGGGTCAATGAGGGAAGGTTTTGAAAGAATTTCAATTTTAGTATACTTGAGGCCATTTTCTTTTAGCGCTTTTTCTAGCAAAATTACATTTAGTTCTCTACTTAAAGTTTCTTTCAAAAGTATGATATTTTCGTGTGATTTGATTTTGCATAATTCCACTAATGTTGAAAATGGCTCTACCCAATAGTCTTCAATTTTTTCCATACTCATCCAAATCTTTAAATCAGTTTTATTATACTTTCCTGATTATTTAATTCTTTTATACTAAACCCTGCAACTTTTTTATATTTTTGAGCATGTTCAAACAATTTTTTATATGAAATAACATCCTCTATACTTTCAAACGCACCTTCCAAATATATTCTACCATTTGTAAAACTGAATCTGGACCAGCTTTTCTATTTATTAAGATAATATTATTAGCAATTGGTAAAATTTCATTTTGGCGCTCTAATTTGATGACACGTTAAACCAAAGGCTAAAACCGAAATTTCTGCAACTGCAATTGAAACTATGATGTATACTCATAGTTATTTTGATTTTTTAATAAATTTTTAAATGTCTACAAAAAAGGATTAATACATTACAAAATACACAAGAGTATATGAGTTAAAATTCTCTTGCCCAATTACCTTTTCTAAATATCGGTATTTTTGATCCATCTTTAAAAATACCATCAATATCAATTTTGTTTGACCCAATCATCCAGTCAATATGAATCATGCTAGAGTTCCCTCCTTTAGAGGCAATTTCTTCTTTGCTTAATTGTTCTCCTTTAAAACATTTTGCGTAACATTGTCCCAATGCAATATGGCAAGCAGCATTTTCATCGAAAAGTGTATTATAAAATAATAATCCAGTATTAGAGATTGGTGAATTGTCAGGTACAAGAGCAACTTCACCAAGTCGACGGGCTCCCTCATCTGAGTCTAAAACTTTTAGTAAAACTTCTTCACCCTTTGATGCATGAGCTTCTATAATTTTACCTTTTTCAAATTTAACTCTTATGTTTTCTATTAAACTTCCCTGATGAGATAATGGCTTAGTTGCGCAAACTTCTCCATCAACCCTGAACGCGTGAGGAGTTGTAAATACTTCTTCTGACGGAATGTTGGGATTACATACTACACCATTCTGAGCCTTAGAAGCTCCTCCCATCCATTCGTGATCATCGGCTAAACCAACAGTTAAATTTGTTCCTGGACCTTTATAACTAAGAGCATAAAAATTTTGAGAATTAAGCCAATCTGACCATTTTCTAAGATTAACATTATGTTTTTTCCATTCTGAAATTGGATCTGGGCTATTAACCCTTGAAGCTGTAAATATTGCATCAGCTAATTTTCTTTGGGCATTTTCTTGATCAAGTTCAGGAAACATTTGGCAAGCCCAGGCTTTTCCTGGCCATGAAATAAGATTCCAATTGATATCAAACCTTGTAATTCTTTCCATTGCAGGCTTTGCTGCAATGGATGTAGCTTTATTTGCTCTACTAACTTTATTAGGATCTTGACTAGATAATAACAATGGATCCTCTCCTACAATTGCCAGTCTTGCAGTATTATTATCAAAGGCTTCCGCCATTCCATTATACAACCAATTCGTTGCTTTATCGAAAGATTGATCTGAAGCATATTTAAATCTAGAAACTGTAATTTCCGGATCTGAAAATAAAGGCGTTACAAGATTTGCACCTGCCTTATAAGCATGAGCAACCACTCTTCTAACAAGAGGTAAAGCCTCAATTGGTGAAGTTAACAAAAGATCTTGACCCTTTTGCAATGAAACACCAGTTTTAACTGCAAGTTCAGCTAACTTATCTATTTTTTGTTCATCAATATTCAATTTTATTTTCCTTACCTCTTAACTAATGAATAGTTGTTGCAATTCAATCCAATCATCAACACATTTTTTTGTTTCTGAAAAATTAGAAATCTTCAAAATTCCACTTTCCCATAAAGGAACTCCATCAATTTTAACAGTGTGATTTTCAACCATCCAACAAATTTCTCCTGGAGAATAATTACCACATGTATGAAAATGTAAAAACTTTGGGCTTCCAAATATTGTATTGGACCATCTATCGGGATTTTCTTCTATTGGTTTTTCATAGTAGGTTCCTGGATGAATGCCTGCATGCCATGAATCGATATTATCTCTTTCAATATCAAACAACTGAGAAATATGATTGTAGTGATTCTTAACTTTTTGAATAATTTCTCCATCACCTTCAAAACCAGATATTTTCCCTTTTTCAACATAACAAACAATATCTTTTTTTAATTCTAAGCTTGGTGGTTCGTATACTTTAGAGCCACTTGGAGTTAAAAATTTTGAAAGCACCACTTTTCCTGAAAAACTTTTTGCACTTATAGGCGTTGGAACTAACATTGGGAAACGAAGAACACCAACATCTGAACTTTCATCAATAATAACATTGGGTATTTTCCCTAAAATATTTGTACCAAGTGGACAAGATACTTGAATGTTCCCACCATTAGAGAAAATTGTGTTGATTGCTTTTTTCAATTCCATAAGTGATTGATGGTGGGTGCATCCAAATTTTGAGGCTAAATTTTCAGCACTCCTTGCATAAGACATAACCCTTTTTGTTTTAAATGATGACGTGTCAAATCTATCTTGATCACCAATTCTTGCAAAAAATATTGTGCAATCAAAGTCATTTATTAGTTCAGTTAATTTATTTTTAGAATCATTCTGAGGTCCACCAACTTCTATAACTTTAGTCTTAATACCCATATTATTTGCCATCTCGTTGACAGCATCAGAAATATCTTTCTGATACCATCCTAAAGCTGGATCTTCTGAAATAATCAAAAGAGTATCTTGATCAGTTATTTCTGCACAATTTCTTAAAAGATTAATTGCACCCTTTTTTAAATTTTCTAAGTTAGTCATTATATTATTTTCTATAAGAGAATGCTTTTCCAAATCTCCAAATTAAATATTCACCACAAGTAATAGAAACTTCGCCCTTATCATAATTTTTCCCAAATATATCTTTAGGATCAATAATTGTTTCTGGGTCGGGGTCAAATGCTAAAACAATTGAAAGTCTCTCCATCCCAGAATTATTAACAACACGATGAGGTGTTGATTTATATTCACCAGCTGTCCATCTAGATAACAAATCAGCAACATTTACAATTATAGTATCTTCAATCGGAGGAGCGTGAAACCATTCACCATTAATATCCTGTATTTGAAGACCTCCAACAGAGTCTTGGCAAAGAACAGTTAAAACACCAAAATCTGTATGGGAACTTACACCAAATTGGTTTTTACCATGCTCTGGTGATTGATTTGGATAGTATACTAATGACGCCCTACTTAAAGGGTTTTTACAAGTTTTCAAAAAGAAATTTTTTTCTAAATCCAAACCTAAAGCAAATCCCCGCATCAAGTTTCTTGCCAGTTTATCTGCATAATTAAAATATTTCATTGAAGTTTTTTCAAGATTTGGCTGAAATGATGGCCAAACATTATTTCCTCTTAATGGATGGTTGTTTAAAGAAGTTCCATCTTTATCTTGATACCCCCACAAAAAACTCTCTTTTAGATCAGCTTTGGCATTGTCTTTCATTTTAGCACCGCCATATCCCAGCCAACCACGGTGCTTTTCTGTTATTTTTACTTCTTCTTTATTTTTTTCGTTATTTCTAAAAAAAGTTAATCCTTCTTCTCTTAAAGAACTAATAACATCTTTAGGTATCCCGTGGCCCTTGATATAAATAAAACCTAACCCTGTGCTAGCCTTATGAAGAGCTTTTGCAACAGGTAAAGGGTCTGTTCCGTCGCACAACTTGGAAATATCAATTACCGGTACTTTTTCAATGTCTAAATGTTTTGCTTCAGTAAAACTCATTTTTTACAAATATATTGTTAAATATATCCCCCTTGTAACGAATTTATTCTAATTGTTAGAAAGCTGTTCGAATGCATCTAATGCTTTAGCACTGAAAGTAATTGATGGACCACCTCCCATATATGATGCCATACTCAAAGCTTCAATAAATTCTCCTTTTGTTGCCCCTAATCTGACAAGTGACGCAACATGAAAACCTATACAACTTTCACAGCGTGTTGCTATAGCTATACCTAAAGCAATAAATTCTTTAGTTTTTTCGTTTAATTCACCATTCTTTTTTGCTTCCTTTCCCATTTGGTTAAAACCGTTAAATGTTTCAGGAATATTATTATTAAGATTTGAGAAGCTTTTTTTTGTATCAGATAAGAATGATTTCCAGTCCATGATTTTCCTTTTGTAAAACGTTATTTTCTTAATTCTATATATTTAAACTGGCAAGTTTGTAAAGACTTTGAAAGTCAGAAAATGCAAAGAATAAGTTGAGCTAAACAAATCAAAAACCTTAGCCTTTACTCTCATCAGATCCCATTTTTCTTTCAAGCCATCTTACAGCTTGACTAATAATTAGAACTAAAATTAAATATTCAAAGATAAGAAAAGTATAAACTTCTAAAGGTCTATATTCACTTACAACTACTTCGTTAGC
>Ga0115011_10000318_pt1 | contig 41304 bp, 46 predicted proteins | sample TroAtlMetagenome_2_FD_88705 | JGI IMG/M metagenome (GOLD analysis project Ga0115011, IMG submission 88705) | Marine eukaryotic phytoplankton communities from Atlantic Ocean - Tropical Atlantic ANT8 Metagenome | ecosystem: Environmental > Aquatic > Marine > Oceanic | place: Tropical Atlantic... | reverse complement strand
TCAAGTTGCCGCTGATGCCGAACCTATTCATGCCGATGACGGCGAACAGGAACGACAGCGGGATCATCAGGGCCGTGATGGTGGCCGCCCGGATGTTGCCCAGCAGCAGGAACAGGACGACGATGACCAGCAGCGCGCCCTCGGTCAGGTTCCGAGCGACGGTCGAGATGGTCGAGTTCACCAGTTCACTGCGGTTCAGGACCGGCAGGGCGACGATGCCAGGAGGCAGGCTGTCGTCCACCACCGCCAGCCGCTCGGCCGCCGCCTGGGCCACCGTGCGGCTGTTGCCGCCGGCGATCATCAAGGCGGTGCCAAGGACCGCTTCATGTCCGTCGCGGCTGGCGCCGCCCAAACGTGGAGCCTGCCCGATCTCGACCGTCGCGACGTCGGCGACCCGGACGACCAGACCGCCGCGATTGACCACGGGGGCCTGGGCCAGATCGTCGATGGTCAGCGCCAAGGCGTCCGTGCGGACGACCAAAGCCTCGCCCGCACGCTGGATATAGCCTGCGCCTGCTTGGGTGTTGGCGCGTTCGACCGCCTCGACCAGATCGCCGAGGCCAAGACCATAGGCGGACAACCGAGCGGCATCGGGCCTGACGGCATACTCCTTGACGTAGCCGCCGATGGTATCGACGCCGGCCAGGCCGGCGGTCGTGCGCATCTGCGGCGCGATGATCCAATCCTGGACGGTGCGGAGATAGGTCGCGCGCTCCTCGGGCGTCGTCAGTCGCTCGCCCTCGGGTGTCAGATAGACGCCGCCCGCCTGCCAGCCCGGCTGGCCGGGGCTGGCAAGATTCTCGGTGTTGAAGGGGATGTAATCGACCGTCCACATCAACACTTCGCCGAGGCCGGTGGTGATCGGCGACAACCCCGGCTCCACGCCTTCAGGAAGTCCCTCGGACGCGGCGGCGAGCCGTTCGGCCACCTGCTGACGCGCGAAATAGATGTCGGTCTGGTCGGTGAAGATCGCGGTAATCTGGCTAAAGCCGTTGCGCGACAGCGATCGCGTGCTGGTCAGGCCGGGGATGCCGGCGAGAGCAGTTTCCAACGGATAGGTGACCTGCCGCTCGATCTGCTCGGGCGCCAGGGCGGGAGCGACCGTGGTGATCTGGACCTGTCTATTGGTGATGTCGGGAACGGCGTCGATGGGCAGTTTGGTCAGTTCGAACAGACCCAGGGCCGCCACGAGGCTGACCGCCAGGATGACGAACCAACGGAAGCGGACGGATGCCGCGATGATTGCGCTGAACATGCTCTCGCTCCCTAGTGGCCGTGCTCGGCCTCGCCCTTGGCGAGTTCGGCTTTCAGGAGGAAGGCGTTGGTTCCGGCGATGCGCTCGGTGCCGGTGAGGCCGCTCAGGATTTCGGTCCGGCCGCCGGCCTGCCTGCCGACCAGGACGGGAGCGGCGCGAAAGCCCGTCGCGGTGCGCACGAACACCACGTTCGCGCCCTCCACCGTCTGAACGGCGTCGGACGGGACCGTGAGGCCGCCTACGGACTGGCCCGTGACCACAATGCCGGAGACGGCCGATCCTGCCGGCGGCAGACCCCCGCCCGCCGGTCGGGCGCGGATGATCGTGGCTCCGCTTTCCTCGCCTGCGTCGGCGGCGACGCCGGTGACGACGGCGTCGAACTCGCCCGCCGGTCCCTGCACGCGCATGGTCGAACCCGCGCGAACCTGCGCGGCGAGTGCGGGAGGCGCCGTGAAGACGATCTCGACCCGCGCAGGATTGGTGACCTCCGCGATGACGCCACCTTGGGCGGCGAAGCCACCCGGCCCGACCTGAACGCTGGTCACGATCCCGCTGATGGGGCTGACGACGCTGAGTCGACCCGAGGAATTGGGAGAGCCGGCGGCCGAGGCGCGCGCGCGGGCGGCGCGGGCCGCCGCCTGGGCGCTGAGCGCCTGGGCATGAGCGACCTCGGCGTCCCGGCGGGCCACGACACCCTGATCGGCCAGGCTCTCTTCGCGACTATGCGCTTGTTCGGCGGCTATCGCATTGGCCTCCGCAGCGTCGGCGTCGGCCCGAAGGCTGGCGGCATCGCCACTGACCAGAATGGCCAAGGGCTGTCCCGCGCGCACGGATTGACCCGGTGCCACCAGCACGCGCTCGACCCGGCCGCCGACGGACGCCGCCACGACGGCCCTCGCGTCGATCATCGGTTCCACCCGGCCCGACAGTCGGGTTTCGCCGCCCCCGCCGCCGGTCACGGCGACGATAGCGATGTTGGCGGCGGTGATCTGGGCCGCCGTCAGGACGACGACGCCTTCTTCGCCGCCCGCTTCCTCGGCGTGCTCGCCTTCCGCTTCGGAATGTTCGGCTTCCCCCTCCGCTGCTGGAGCCTCGGCGGGTGAGCGGACCATGGCATAGAGCCCCGCGCCACTCAGGACGACGACGGCGGCGACCCCGGCCATCAGCCAGGTCTTGTTGATCTTGGGCGTGCTTTTCATAGCGATGTTCCAAACGGGGCGCGTCCTTGCAGGAGCGCTAGATCGACTTCCGCCCGAACGCGCGCGAGGCGAGCGTCCACGGCGGCGTTGCGGGCGGCGATGAGCGCCGCGCGAGATGAACTGAGTTCGAGTTGCGAGATGCGACCGGCGTCAAATCCGATCCGTGAGAGGCGATACGCCTCCTCAGCGGCGGTCACCCCTGCGTCGGTGGCCCACACGCGACTGCTGGCCGACCGAAGCCTGGCTTCGGCGCCGGCTAGGTCCGCCTGAGTCGTCTGCCGCGCGGCCATCACGCGGGCGTCGGCGGCGCGGAACTCGGCCTGTGCGGCATCGTAGTTGCCCCGGTTCCGGTCGAAGAGGGGCAAGGGCATGCTGAGGCCAAACGTGAGAGCGGTCGCGTCTTCAGCCTCGTAGCGGCGGACGCCGACCGAGACCCGAACGTCCGGTCGTGCTCGCACCCGCTCCACCTCGATCCGGCTTTCAGCGGCGTCGCGTTCGGCCTCCGCCACCCTCACCTCCGGTGACGCCGAGGATGTCGGGACGACGGCAGGGGGCTCGCGGTCCAGCAGGCTATATTCGATCGAAGTCGCCGGGTTCGGCAGCATCGCCACGGCGGTCAGTCTTGCGAAGGCGGCGTCCCGTTCAGCCTCGGCTTCGTCAAGCGCTGCCCTCGCCGCCGCTGCCTCGCTCTGGGCCTGAATGCCGCGAAACAAGGGCTCGCGCCCCTCTTCCACCAGGATCATCAATGCGCGAGCGTCCGCGATCGTCAGGTCGAGGGCTTCCTGAGCGAGGACGAAACGCCGGTCGGCGGCTTCGGCCTCGGCATAGGCCAGCGCGAGCCTGCCAGCGGCATCCAGGGTGGCGAGATCGCGCCGGAGAAGGGACGTTCTGCCTTCAGCTTGGGCCACCCCGACCCTTGCGCCCCGCCGTCCCCAGAGTTCCAAGTCCTGGCTGACGGACAAGGTCGTCTCGGCGTTCCCGTAACCCGAGAAGGGGCCGGTTCCGAGAGCGTTTTCAGCTTCGAGACTGAGTTCCGGGTTCGGCCTCACGCCGGCCTGACGAGCGCGGGCTTCGGCCGCATCCACCAAGGCCTCCGCCTCTAGCGCGCCCGGTGTGAGCCCGATGCGCTCAAGCAATTTTTCATATGAGGGCACAGGATCGGCCCAGGCGGGGCCGATCGCGGCGGTCGCCATCGCGACCACGGCGCAGCCGATCGCGAGACGCGATCGGCCAGATTTCAGGGGTGACATGTTCCATATCCCAGAAGTTCCAGACGATTGACGCGCGCCGAAAGGCGCAGGACATCGTCAGGCTCTGGGAGGGCGTTCCAGGCCGCCGGGCTCGCGAGACGCCAAGGGCTCGTCAGTCGGGCGCAGCAGGTTCGGAGCGACTATCGCCGTCACCGCGACGGATTGGGTCGATGACGGCATCGCGGTGCCGCTGTGATGACAGTGGCCGTGTGAGCAGATGGCATGGTCGTCGGAATCAGACGGCAGATCACCACCGTCGTCGGCGACCGACGCCGCCGCATGAGCGGGTTCCAGTTCCACGGCGCAGGCCGCAGCATCGACGGTCGGGATCAGAACGAACACGGCGACGAACAGCGCAAAGAGCGCCGCGATGATGCTGTGCCTGTTCTCCGACCGGACCATGCCGTCGTTTAGCACGGTTGGCGGCGACAGCAACGAATAATCGGTTGCGCCGCGAGCGCGGACTTCAGCGGATGGCGTTCAAGATGTGGTCGTTCCGCGTTTGGCGATTCAGGTGCCTGGCGCGCCCGCCGCCTCATCTCTCAGGCCCTTTCGCCAGCACGTCGCCTTGATCAACGCCCGAGCCACGCTGGCTCGGTCAGCCGCGGTCGCGACGACTCGTCCGTTCCGGAGTCCGATGAACCCCCGACCATCGCGCTCTGGCGCGATCTGGCAGAGCTGGTTTCCGTGGAAGAAGGAGATGCTGTTCATCGAGTCAGCTCCAGCGGGACGGTAACCGGCTGCTCGAACTGCTTGGTCGCCAAAACCCAGCCCTGCGGTCCCGACGCCATAGGCACGGCGCGAACTCGTCCGGCTAGCCGCAAGGGCCTCAGACAGGCTCGAACACGTCTGGCCATCGTGACTTCCAGAGTCCTGTCTTCGGGGTCGAGTTCCCGCACTTCAACGACGGCGCGAGCCAACTCTCTCGACGTCACCGGTCCGTCAGCTTCTCGCAGACAATCGACGACTATGCCGGTGATCTCTCCCGGCGCAGCAGCGTGAACTGGCCGGGCTCGCTTCGGGGCGATTTCACCGATGTCGATGTCCGGCTTGAGCAGGACAAGGACCGCGTCCAGGTTCTGGATCGTCTTCTGAAGGTCGCGGACGAGTCCCTGATGTTGCTCCAACTCCCCGTCCAGCTCGGCGCGTTTACGGACGAGGGTGTGAAGGGCGACAGAGTGCTCGGTGCCGAAAGGGATGATCGAACTTGCCATGCCCTCAACATAAAGACACGGCTTCTCACGGTCTCGTCCGTCAAGGTGTGTTTGCTACCCATAGCCGCAGACATCGACGCACCTCCCGGGAACCCTTGCTCAACAGCGGCGGTCGCCGTGCAGCGTCGATGGCGTAGCGGGGCGGGTGCATTTGGATGGCGCACAACACACTGAAACCTGCTGGTGGACGGGGCATGGCTGGAACAGCGGCGCTCCCGCATTAGCCGGCGCGCCGGACTGCTGATCGTGGGTCTCCGCCGCACCGGACCGGTCAGGGATGACCGGCGCCGTTGCAGCGGGGCCTCTGACGGCTGCGGCGGCTTGGCGATCGTGTGAAAGGCTCTTATCGGGGACCGGGTCGCCACCGCGATGGGAGGTCTTTAACCTGCGCAACATCACCAGCCCGTGCAGCTTCGAGGACGGCGTCCTCGTGCCGTTCGTCTTCGGTCCATTCTTGCCCGTATCCGAGCAGGACGCGGATGCATTCAACGACGCCTTCTCGGACGAACTAGACTCGGCCTTCACGTCCAGCATCGGCTGCTGTGACTTCTGTTACGCCGATTTCCAAGAAAAATGGCCAGACGTGAGCTTCCGGCGCGACGGCGGCGACATGCTGTCAATTGACGCCCTGTGGGCCGTAGACGAAGCCCGTCTGGCCGGGGCCTGGTGGCCGCTGGAGTATTCGACGCTCCGGCGCCTGGTCCGATGTCCGAGGTGTCAGCGCTACGGCCCGGCGAACATCTATCTATTCGAGCACCGTATCAGCGATGTCGAAGCGATGGAGGAAGACATCGCCACCCTCTCTGCGCTGGGCGCAGCAACACCGTTCCTCATCCTCGAGCATCCCTTCGCACAGACGGTTCTGGCGGAGATCCGGGCCGAAGCCTTGCGGGTAAGCGCTAGTGTGCAGGATCGCCCAATGTACCGCGCGAGGCGAACTCTGGATGTCGCAAAGCAGGGTCAGGATCCAACCAATCCGGCAACCTACGGCCCCGCTCCCGCGCCCCACACTGGCGAAGGCCGCTTCAACCACGCCGGCGCCCCCATGCTCTATCTGGCCAATTCGGAAGCCGTCGCGGCGGCAGAACTCGGCGTACCCGGAGAGGACTGTCTGGTCGGCCGAGTGACCATTCTTCCTCCGCTGAAGATCCTCGACCTCATCGACGCAGATGGCGATGCAGTCGACTCCGAGCTGTTCAATGCCTTGGCGAACTCCGCCTTGCTCATGGCGCCGCGCACTGGTGAGGGATGGGTGAAACGTCAGTACTTGTTCTCCAGATTTGTCGCCGACTGCGCCAGGTCGGCCGGGTTCGATGCAATCAGGTACGGCTCGACCAAGGATCGGAACGGCGTAAACTACGTCATCCTCAGTCCGCCCGAAGACCTCGCCACCCTCATGAGACTCGATGGCGTATCGCAGATCGCTTGCCCGGACCCCGCGCCTCGGTACTGACCGCGCCGCCGCAGCCAGCGAGGAGCATCCAGAGCTATCCGCGGGGCGGGGTGCAGACGAAAGATATCGCTTCCGAGGACCCGGACGGGGTATCATGGGCCATGACAGTGACATCTCCTTCCCTCACAGCCAGCGACGAAATTCTCGTGCGCTTGGCCATGGACGACAAAGATATCGAGACGGCCGGAATGGCCGGAGAGTTCGCGGCCAGCAAGGTTTTCGACCGGGCTGGCGTCGCCTGGATCGACCTCGGCCAGTCGCCAGACCATCACAGCACGTCCCTGAAGCTTCTCGCGGCCCATCGCCCGGATTACCTGGTGCTACACGGCGGCGGCAGCCTTTTAATCGACGTCAAGACATACACACCCCGCCGCCAGGCTGGCGACGCTCACCGGTTTGGCGTCACCGACATCGAATGGGCCGCCCTCAAAGCGACCCAAGACATCGGAGGGGTCCCGGTCGCGCTTCTCTTCTGGAACAGACGGGCCCCTGGACGATTCAGCTACGTCATCTGCCTTCTGGATGAACTGCAAGTTCCTCACGCTGACGACGCCGGGAGCTGGCGGTGCCGAGATTTCGCTGCCGATGAGTTCTCAACGATCCGGCTGGCCGCCGCCTGAAGCCGGGGCCTCACCCTTACCTGACCCGGTCGTTGCCGCCTCAACCGCAAAGGCCCCCAGACCAAGCCTCGCGCCGTCCCATTGAGGTCAGAACGGAACGAGATGAGCGCCGCTATCTTGGCTTCTATGAGAACATAACTTGCACAAATGGGGGCACTGTTTTGCGTGCCTTTTGGCCAACGGATTCCCCTGTGGGATGGACGTTACCGCTCAACAAGGATGAGGCCCGCTGCCTAAGCCGGGCCTTTGCCTCGGCTCTATATGACCTCAACAACCAACGAGGGTCATATGCCGAAGTCCGATCGCTACTACCTCCCCCTACACCGTCCCGGCGATACGCCTCGGATGACGGAAGCCGTAACCTGGGCTGAGAAGGCGGGTCTGGACCCACTCTATCGCCCCCATCCTGCTCAGTTGAAGTTCGGGCCGATTAACTTCTGGCCGAACACGGGCAAGATTTATATCGACGGGGAGAAGCGGTCCACGGATCGCGGACTTGATGCTTTCAAAGCCGCTGTCTTGCGCGTTCATCGCCACCCCGATGTCCTTCCCGATTGCGACCACCTCAGACGCTGACCGAGACAATCCCTCGCGGAGTGAGGCCCTAATCGCGTCGCAACCGTCTTGACCCTGTGCTATTTTAAAGACCCCCGCCGACGCTGCATCTAACCTAACCTCTAACTGCCTGGATCTGCCTAGGGCCCTATAAGAAGGGCCCCGCCTTTCAGGGAACAATTCGACCCGAGATCAAGGTGGGGTGCTCGGTGTGGTTCTGGGCGGGTGCAGATGAATCCGCTTCCTCAGCAACGACGAGGAAGCCATGGACCTCTTTCCCCCTGATCGCCTGCCCCTCGTGCCGGAAGCCTACCTGAAGGCGCACAAGGTCAATCATCCCGCAGACAGCCGCTTTCGCACCTGCGCCCGCCTTCTGCAGGCACTTCATCGTGAGGCCGCAGGCTGGGGGATCGGGACCTACACCACCGCCTCCGGCCGCCGTCGCAAGATGGGCCATCTCGTCAGTGTCTTTGACGGTGCAGCGGGCGCCAACTTCCTCAACCGTGACATCCAACGCCTGGCCCGGCGTGAGCTCGCCTACCGCGAGCCGGGAGCGATGTTCGAAGAGCGGCGGCTCTACGAAAACCTCCTTTCCTCCACGCCCCTCGCCCTGAACCTGCTCGGGCCAATCAAACTGGACCGGAACCTCGCCGAGGCCTTCGTCCGCGAAGCCCTGCCGGACCTGGCCGGCCGTGTGTGCTCGGTTTCCTTCGAACACTCGCCGGGACGCGGCGACCCGACCTTCACTGACGACGCCACCGCCTTTGACGGGTTCATCACCCTGCGACTGGACGACGGGCGCAAAGCCTTCATCGCCATCGAGATCAAATACTCGGAAAGCTGCGGCGAACCCGAACCGCGCATGCGCGAGCGCTATGACACCCTGAGCACCTCGAGCGAGCTCTTCATCGACCCCGACGATCCGGCCCTGCGCCGCAACCCCATCCAGCAGATGTGGCGGCTTCATATGCTCGGGCAGTCCATGATCGACGCGGGCCTCTATGACGCCGGCGCGGTGGTGGTCATCGCACCCCGACTGAACGACCAGGTCCAGCGGGCCGTGAGCCAGTACCGGACCCACCTCGCCCCGCCGACCGCCGGCAAAGCCAGCTTCATCAACCTGCCGCTGGAAGATGCCATCGCCGCCCTGGCGCTGGCCGGTGCCCCGGACATGGCCCGCGCCATCACGACCCGGTACGTCGACTTCTCCCCCATCCACGACCTGATCTGATGGGGGCGCTTCCTCTCTTCCCGCAAGGCGACCCGGGGCGTGACCGCGCCCTGGGAGCGCTCCTCGGCGCAGCCCGGGGAGCGCGGGAGGCACGACGCTTCATGGGCGGCACCACAGCTGCCGACTGGCCCGACGCCCAAGCCGTGATGATCCACACCGCCCACACCCTGCTGGAAACCGGGACACTCACACCCAACGACCTCCTTCGTCGCCTCCTGACCGACTGGGCACAGGGCATGGGCCGCCCGCGGCTTACTCGCGTCACGGACCCGGACCGCCCCCAACGCACAGGCCACGGCTTCATCGCCGGGCTCGCCGTCATCAGCATCCTCCGCAAAACCGACCGCAGAACCGCCCAACAGGAAGCCCTTCATCTGGCCGCCCTCCTCAATGCCTCACCGGCCGAGACCGAAGCCCTCGAGGTCGCCAGCATCTTCATCCGCCGCGCCCTGCTCAGCGGTGACCCCGCCCACGCCTTCGAGCCAATGGAATGGGAGGGCGATGAACGCGTCGCCGCCGTGGCCGAGGGCCAATCCCTGCCGACCGACGAGCCACGCGACCTGGTATCTGCGCTGGATCAGGCGCGGACCTTGGTTCTCAACACGAACAGCCTCTCCATCGCCTTCGACGCTCTGGTCAGAGTAGGGGCCAGCCCCGCCGCCTTCATCATGACTGGCATGTTCGCGGGCGCCGTCCGGGGAGCGGCCGACCTCGGCTTCATCGCCAATCACCCTGACCGCCACCCGACGACCACCGCCCGTTTGGAAGCGCTCGGCGGGCAACTCATGGCCCGAGCCCACGACGCCCGGGCATCCACCTGTTCCTAGCCGAGGCCCCCTCGATGACCTTCCGCTTCACCAAACCCCAAAAAGCCAAGCTGGTCGCCGCGTGGGACCGCCTCGCGCAGGCCCGCGCCCATGGCGAGGCCTTCGATCCCGTGCCGGTGGTCAAGCTGTTCACCCCGGATGCGGGCGCGACATGGCTACTGGCCGCCATGAGCCCGGACGAGACCTCCGCCTGGGGTGTCGCCGACCTTGGCCTCGGCTTCGTCGAGCTGGGCGACGTAGATCTCGCCGAGCTTCGTCAACTGCGCGGCAAGCTGGGTCTACCCGTTGAGATCGACCGGTGGTTCAAAACCGACAAATCGCTCTGGGGCTATCAGCGCGACGGCCAACTGAGGGGCAGATTGGTGACCTAGGCAGGCCGCCCCGCCTCACGCGTCTCGGAGTTAGGTAGCCAGCAGCATTTCCGACAATCCGTCCAACTCCTCCTTAGCCTCTCGCCAGCCAGGCATGTGTCGGTCCAGCAGCGCATAGAAGCGGGGGCTGTGGTTGTGCTCGGAGAGGTGGCAAAGCTCGTGAAGAAGGACGTACTCCACACAATGAACGGGGGCCTTGATCAAAGCGGGGTTCAGCGTGATGGAGCCGCGCGGAGAGCAACTGCCCCAGTACCGCTTCATCTTCAGAAGCTTTACCGGGGGCGGGACGGAAACCCACGGCAGATTGGCCGCCAGCCGCGCCGTCCTGACGTTGAAGTACGAAAGCGCCCGCTGGCGGTACCACCGCTGGAGAAGAAGCCGGACATCATCTGCGTCATCAGATGCGGCTGTCACTTCGAGCCTGCCGGCGACCAAGCGGACCGAACGGCGGGAGTTTGGCTCTACAAGGACCTTCAGCTTGTGGCGGCGACCGAGATAGAAGTGCGTCTCGCCGCTGCAATAGTCGCGGGGTAGTGCGTGCCGACGGAAGTCCTCAAATCGCTCAATGTGGTCCATGATCCACCGTGCACGCTTTTGGACGCCTGCCCGGATCTCGGTCTCCGGAGTACCGACCGGAGCTTCGACCACCAGCGTGCCCGTAGGCTCCACATGGATGCGAAGCCTGGCCGTCAGCCCCGGGTTATCCCTCACATCGTAGTCAGCGGACCTGGCACCATAGCGCAGCGTCAACCGCATCAACCGACGTCCCGGGTGAGCCCCGCCCGCGTCACCTCGACAACCTGATCGGTGATCGCTCGCGCCAGATCGAGGCCGGTCAGGGAGAACAGCCTCGGCAGAACCGCCTTGCGGATTGCGGCTTCAACGCTTGCAGGGTTGAGCGAGTTTTCCGCGACAGCGGTTTGGACGATGTGGTCGATGTCGACGGCGGCGGTGGTGAAGCTATCAACGTCTGGGCCAAGCGCGAGACCGTCGCCAACAGCGAGCCGGATGATGCCAAAATAGGCCGTGGCGTGGCGGTTGCCGTTTAGAGCGCTTGGCGTCCCATCCACCTTCCTCTGGCCGACCTGTTCCTCAATATCCTTGAAAAGCGCGTACTGTTTGAGGGGGTGGTCGAACAGGGCTGACGCCTCTGCGATGGCGGCCTTCAGCAGTTCTGAGAAGTGCCGTTGCGCAAACGGATCGTCGACCAGATCCTGCTCGATGGTGCGCGTCAGCCGGGTGCGGATGATGTCAGTCTCGTTGCGGGTCTTTTCCTCACTCCACTCCGCCGGCGCAATCTCCTTCGCCAACTCGTTGACGACCAGCACGTTGCCGTCGGAGGCGACGTCCTCGCCGATGACATACCGATCGACGATCTTGCGGATCTGGTCCTCGTAGGCGCTAAAATCGACGGTCTCGTGGGCATCCTGCTTCGCCATCCGACGCAGGTTGGAGAAGAATTTCAGGTCCCGCTTGTAGGTCGCGATCTGGGCCTCCGAGAACGCCCCATCCTCGAAGAATGACCGGGTCGCCAGGGCGGTCCGAAGCGCCATGCCAAACGCGGTCAACGCCTCGTAGAAGTCTTCACGGACCTTCTGATGGACGTCGGTGGAATGTCCCGCCTTGTCTGCCGCGTGCCTTGGCACCAGCACCTGCCGGTACTGCTCGATGTCACTTCGGTTGCGCACGCTGGCGAAGATCGCCCAGAGCGCATCGTGAAGCGCCGGCAGCTTTTTGTATTCGGTGCTGACGTTGGCGTAGAGGCCTTCGATGTCTTCGATGTCGAACCCGCCCTGGGTCTGATCGGCCAAAGTTTGGTACTCGGTGAGCGCCGAATCCAGCTCCTTCAGGATGCCGCGATAGTCGATCAGAAGCCCGAACTTCTTCTGCTCGTGCAGGCGGTTCACCCGGGCGATCGCCTGGATCAGATTGTGCTGTTTGAGCGGCTTGTCGATGTAGAGCACCGCGTTGCGTGGCTCGTCGAACCCGGTCAGAAGCTTGTCGACAACGATGAGCAGATCGGGCCGACCCTCGGTCGAGAAGTCCTCAATCATCTGGCGCTCGTAGGCCTCGGCGTCGCCGGGCACGTTGTCCTTCCACCACTGAAGCACCTCCGGCAGCTCGGCCTCATCCACCTCCTCGTGACCCTCGCGGGTGTCGGGCGAGGAAATGATGATGGCGCTGCTGACGAGGCCGATCGCGTCGAGAGCCTTCTTGTAGCGGATCGCCGAGAGCTTGCTGTCGGTGGCGATTTGCCCCTTCAGGCCCAGATCCAGATCCTTGAAGCTGGTCTTGAAGTGGGTGGCGATGTCCAAGGCGATCAGGCGGATGCGGTCATCGGCCCCATAGACCGGACCTTTCTTGCCGAACTTGGCCTTCAGGTCGCTCTTCTGCTTTTCGGAAAGATCGTGCGTGATCTTTTCGAACCAGTTGTCGATGGCGGTTTCAGTGACAGTCAGCTCCGGCCTGCGCTCTTCATAGAGCAGGGGCGTCACCGCGCCGTCACTGACGGCGTCGCGCATGGTGTAGGCGTGGATGATCCGCCCGAACTTCCCAGCGGTTTTGTCGTCCTTGAGCAGCGGGGTGCCGGTGAAGGCCACATAGCTGGCGTTCGGAAGGGCCTGACGCATCCGCTCGTGGTTCTCACCGCCCTGGCTTCGGTGGCCCTCGTCGACCAGCACGATCATGTCGGGGCTGTCGTTGTGGCATTCGGGGAGCTTCGAGGCGCTGGCGAACTTATTGATGATGGTGAACATGATCCGCTCGGTTCCTTTGCCGATGCGGCGGGCGAGATCGCGGCCAGAGGAGGCCTTGGCCTTGGCACCCTCCTTGTCGGCCAGCCCGGAGCCGAAGGCGCCACCGGTCAGGAAGTTGCCGGCCAATTGCTTTTCCAGATCGCGCCGGTCGGTCACCACGACGATCCGGCAGTTCTTAAGCGCCTGATCGAGGATCAGCGCCTTGCACAGCAGCACCATCGTGAAGCTCTTTCCGGAGCCGGTGGTGTGCCAGATGACGCCGCCCTCACGGCCGCCATCAGGGCGCTGGGTACGAACCCGTTCCAGCAGCGCCTTGATGCCGAAATACTGCTGGTGGCGGGCGGCGATCTTCCCGGCCTTTCGGTCGAACAGCATGAATGACCGGGTGAAGTCTAGCAGGCGTTCAGGAGAGCACAGGCTGATCAACAGGCGATCCTGACCGGTGACTTCCTGCTCCTCACTCCACAGGCTGACGAAGTGGTTTTTCACGTCCGAGAGCCTGTCGCGCAGCAGTGCTTCGCGGGGATCAGTCTCTAGTGCCTGGTTCTTGATCCGCTTGAAGTGAGCCTCGTCCAGAACCTCCTCGCGCCAGCGCCCCCAGAACTTCTTCGGCGTCCGCGTGGTGGCGTACCGTCCGTCCGTCATGCCGATGGACAGCAGCAGCTGGGCATAGGCGAACAGGTGCGGGATCTCGTCCTGACCCTGGTTTCGGATCATCTGGCTGATGCCTTCATCAACCATCGCTTTGTTCGGGTTTCCGCTGTCGGGCCGCTTGGCCTCTATGACCAGCAGGGGGATGCCATTGACGTAGCCGACGATGTCCGGCCGGCGCGTGTGGACGCCGCCCGTGGCCAGCAACTCCACTTCCTCAGTGGCGGTGAAACGGTTTAACAGCGGGCGCTGCCAGTCGATGATCGGAACGGTTACGCTGTGGCGCTTGCCGTCGACAAACTCGGTGACCGTCACGCCGAGCGTCAGAGCGTTGTAGATGCGCTCATTGGCGGTCAGCAGGCCTTCGTTCAGGGCCGGTGAGGCCAGTTCCCGCACGATCTGGTCGATGGCGTTGGTCGACAGCGGATAGGTCTTGCCCTTGTAGTCGAAAGTTCGCCGCCGCAGCTCTTCGACGAGCACAGGCAGGAGCAGGACGCCCTGATTGGTACCTCGCGCCGCGATACACTCGCTTGGCGACATGTAGCCCCATCCCGTCGCAACCAAAGTCGCGAGGGCGGGCACATGGGAGGAGTAGATCTCCGCAGTGTCGGGGGCACGGTTCATGGAACTCCCCAGACATTGGCAGAAGCAGCGTCGTAGAAGGTGACTTCAAGGGGATAGGCAGGAGTACGGAGCCGTGTGAGCGCATTGGCGCGGGCCATAATGCGGTGGTTGTCGGGCGAATTTTCAGCGCCATAGATGCCGACATAAAGCTTGGGGAATCGGCCCCGGCCGATGCGGGTCAGGATGTGATCGTCATTCTCCGCAAGTGAATGGCCGTAAACGAAGACACAGTGCGTTCCGACTTTAACGTTGGCCGTAAACTGCTTGAAGCCCTGATACAGATAGGCGTTGTGCCGGATCTTCGCCTTCTTCTGAACGCTCGTACCCTCTGCAACGAATAGCGGATAAGCATCGGCAGCGATGGCGTCACGGGCTTGATCGATCAGCCGTACTTGCTTTCGAATCCAAGTGTACTTCTTCAGCTCTGAGCCGGAATCGAAGAGGTGGAGCGCCCCGTGCAGGAAGTGAACCTTCGCGTCGTGGGCTCCGGTTTCACCTTGCCAGACCACGTAGTCGGCGTCGGGATCGTCCTCATCGTTGCCGAAACCGTCGTTCGTGACCAGCGCTACCGGGTCTCCGAACGGCATGTCGTCGTGCATCAGCGTCCAGTAGAGGAGGAGATCGTAGTTGAGGGTGAAGACTTGCCCGGCCTTCGGCCCCGCCAAGAAGTGAGCGAGGAAGCGACGGCAAGCCCAGAACCGCTGGTCAGCTATGTCAGACGGGATATTAGGATGGTTGCCGGCGATCGTTTGAACGAGGACTTCCTTCAATGCAGCGGCATGCTCCAGCATCTTCGCCGCCGCAGCTTCGCCATGGGGGACATAGGACGGAAGGATGCGCGCGGCGTTCTCGAGCGAGCGGATCGCGGCCTCAAAATCTTGGGTGGCCAAGGCCTGGAAGACGGCTTGGACCTCCGGGATATCTGAGAAGTCAGCCTGCGCGTAGAGCGACCCGTAGTGAAAGATGTCCGCTCGACAAGCGATGCTGAACCCGTTTCCGAGGAGCAGGTGGCGTTTCGCAAATTGATCGGAATCCGCGATAGCCGCGTCGAATGTCATCAGCGGCATTAGGCGGCCTCCGGCTGCAGGTTTGTCCTGCGCCTACCAGTCAGGAGTTGTTGCCGCAGCGCAGCTCTTTCTTGTCGGAGAGCGCGCAGTTGAGCCATGTACGCCGCTGTCCGAGTGTCGGCGTCGAACAGCAGTCGCGCGATGGCATCCTGCTCTCTGCGGCCAGGCGCACGGAATTTGAGCTTCGCCAAATTTGATGCGCTGATGTGAACGACCGAATGTCCCTGACCCATTCGAGACTTTTGGGTCGCCAGCGTCGGTGAGTTCAGCAGGTATGCGAGAAAGATTGGGTTGTCGTTCTGCGGCCTGAAGATGATGATGTCACCTCCAGCGTATGCTCTATGGTCACCGGTGTAAGCGACGCATTTCCCGATTTCCTCTGCGGTCTCACCCGAACAAGCAAACAGCACGTCCCCGCGGCCAATAGGTTCACTTTCCGACGCGGCCGATTCGTCGATAAACGAGCCGAACTCTCGGACTACGTCGTGATGGCGGGTATAGATTTCCCCGTAGCGAACACAGGGGATGCCGTCAGAGCGCACTTCAGCCCGGCTGATGCCCTTCCCTTTTCGGAAGTCGCCTCTGCTTCCCAAGATCGTCGGGTTCCAATCATCTGTGAACCCTGGCAACCGGCGCTCTTCTCCGAGGAGAGATCGCATGAGCAATGCCTTCTGCGCTGCGGCATTGGAGATCAGGGTGTCCACGGCTCCGATTGCTCGATCCCAAGCCGCCAAGACCTCCACGAGCCGCCGCTGCTCCCACAGCGGTGGGAGATCAAAATTCCACTTCATCCACTCGTCGAGCTTGAAGATCATCTTCTCGACGTGGACGCCGATGCTGGAGTGGAAACAGGTCTGCTGGAAGTAGATCGAATGCGCGAGGCAGTTCAGAAAATCGAGGTCGAGCGTGGGCCGAGCTCGGAGAATCGAATACTCGTTCGACACGATGGCACCGTCGAGTTCAGGCGGCACGATCCCGCAAGCACCATGAACGATTTGACGCTTCGAGATCAGGAAGTCCCCGGCCTTAAGCCGAAACTGAGTTTTGACAGCGATCTCCGAACCCTTGAGCCGCTCGCGCAAGACAACGCCGCCCCGCGAGCGCTTAACCGTCACAAGGTCATAGACCTCATCGTCCGCCATGTTCAGCGGCCGCAGCTCCTCGGTCAGGTGGGCGGAGAGCGGCCCGCGCGTCCAGCCGGGCGGGCAAGTTCCGAGCCTCGGCAGGCCAGACTGAACGGATTTCGGGTAGGCCGACGCCTTTGAGACGATAGTCATGCCTTGCCCTTCTTTGCGACCGTAGGCCGCCCCGCCTCGATGGCCTTCGCCTTGCCGATCGCTTCCACAAAGTGCTGCTCCACCGCGCTGGGCGCGTTGATGGCGCGGGCGTGCCAGGCGTCGAACTCGGCATCGACCTTTTTGGCGGCGACCTTGGCCTGGATCCGGCCGGCCCCAGCAAGCAGGGGGTGGTCGCCGAGCTTGAGGAAGTCGTCGAGCTTGGTGATCCAGTCGACCATGTGCATGGGCTTGCGGTTCTTCGCCATGGCCTCGGCGAATTCCAGGAAGGCGACAGTGATGCGGTTCAGCGTCTCCATCTCGTCGGGCTCCAGGTAGTTCTTGGCCACTTGGGCATCCACGCGGGTGGGGAGTTGCCCGCGGCTCTCGCCGGGCCAGCTCATGATGCCCATCATCGGCTTGGAAGCGTCGGCCCGGGCCATCTTCGTTTCAGCCGCAGTCTGGCCGTGGGCCGCGTGGTGCATCTTATTCTGCACCGTCTGGAAGAACTGCTGGCTGGCATCCGCCTTCGGGTCGTAGTCCGCCGCGGTCGCGTAGATGTCGAGAACCTTCTTGTAGAACAGCTTCTCCGACGCCCGGATGTCCCGGATGCGGGCCAGCAGCTCTTCGAAGTAGTCGGTCTCAGGGTCCTTCAGTCGGGCGTCATCCATGACGAAGCCCTTGACCAGATACTCACTCAGGGCGGCGGCGGCCCAGCGACGGAATTGAGCGCCGCGCAGCGAGCGCACGCGAAAGCCGATCGCCATGATCATAGACAGGCTGTAGTGCGCGATCCGCCGAGACACTTCCCGAGTGCCCTCGGTTCGAACCTGTAAGTAATCGTTACAAGTTGCCGCTTCCTCCAGCTCGCCGTCCTCATAGATGGCGCGGATGTGCTGGGTGATCGCCTGCGGCGTCACCTGGAACAGCTCCGCGATCTCCGCCTGGCTAAGCCAGACGTTGCCGTCACGGGCCTGAAGGCGGATGACCGTGACGCCATCCTCCGTCTGGTACTGGATGATCTCGCCGGCCATCAGTAGCCGAGCTCCGTCAGGTAACCGTCCATCTTGCGCTCAAGCTCGGCTAGCTCATCCTTCAGCCGGAGCCGTTCTGCGCGTACGGCGACGAGATCGATCTCGGCCTCCTCCTCGAAGGTGTCGACATACCGGGGGATGTTGAGGTTCCAGTCGTTGCTGGCGATCTCTTCCGGCGTGGCCAGATGGGCGTATTTCGGCACGGAGACCCGCGCTTTGTAGGTATTCACGATCTTGCGGACGTTGCTGTCCTCGCCCTCGACCGTCAGCTGGTTCTGGTTCTTGCCCGACCTAAACTCGCGCGAGGCGTCGATGAAGAGCACATTCCGATCGGACTTAGCCTTGCGCAGGATCAGGATCGCGGCAGGGATACCCGTGCCGTAGAACAGCTTTTCGGGCAGGCCGATCACGGCTTCCAGCAGGTTCTCCTCGATCAGCTTGCGGCGGATCACGCCCTCGGCGGCCCCCCGGAACAGAACGCCATGCGGGACCACCACTGCCATGCGGCCGGTCCGGGGCTTCATGGTCTCCACCATGTGCAAGATGAAGGCATAATCAGCCTTGGTGCGCGGCGGCAGCCCGCGCCGGAACCGACCGAAGCGGTCGTTCGCAGCAGCCTCATGACCCCACTTGTCCAAACTGAACGGCGGGTTCGCCACCACCACGTCGAAGTGCTTCAGCGTGTCGTCGCCGTCGAGGAGCTTGGGATTGCGGAGTGTGTCGCCCCACTCGATCCGGTGGTTGTCCTCGCCGTGCAGGAACATGTTCATCTTGGCCAGCGCCCAGGTGCTGCCGATCGATTCCTGACCGTAGAGGGCGTACTTCTTCGAGCCGTGCTCCGCCTGAACGCGGCGGCCGCATTTCATGAGCAGCGAGCCGGAACCACAGGCAGGATCACAGGCTTCCTCGCCTTCGGCCATGTCCATTAGCTCGGCCATCAGTTCGGACACCTCGGGCGGGGTGTAGAACTCACCAGCCTTGCGGCCAGCGTCCGACGCAAAGTTCTTGATCAGGAACTCATAGGCGTTGCCGATGATGTCTAGCGTGCCGATGCGCGAGGGGCGCATGTTCAGCTCAGGCTTGGCGAAATCCTCCAGCAGGTGGCGAAGCAGGTCGTTCTTCTGTTTCTCCTCGCCCAGCTTGTTGGAGTTGAAGCTGATGTCCTGGAACACATCACGCAGCTTGCCGATGTTGGCTTCCTCGATGGCGTGCAGGGCCTTGTCGATCCGCTCGCCGTTGCCGGGTTCATGCCGCCGCTCATGGAGTGAATAGAAGCTGGCGCCGGCGGGCAGGACGAACCGCTCGCTGCGCATAAGCTCGGTGATGAGATCCGGCGCGTCCCCGTACTGCTTTTGGTACGCGTCGTAGTGGTCCTGCCAGACATCGCTGATGTACTTCAGGAACAGCAGGGTGAGGACGTAGTCCTTGTAAATGTCGGCCGACACGGTGCCGCGAAAGGTGTCGCAGGCCGCCCAAACGGCCTTGTTGATGTCGTCCTGGGTGATGGCGTCGGCCATTGGCTTTAATCCTCGATGCTGTGGTGTAGCGCGGCGGCAAGCGCGTTCATTTGGTGTTGGCGGTTTTCGATCAGGGCGGAGAGCTGGCGTTTCTCGCGCGCGGCACCCTCCGCGAAGGCGACGATCGCGACCTGACGGGCCAGCGACGGGACCACGATCTCCAGTCGCTCGATAACCTCGCGGCGGATATTCAGGATGTGCGAACCTGTCGCCTCGCGCTTGAGGTATTCCTGCGCCGCAGTCTGGTTGATCTGCCAAGCCAGGAACCCAGGGTCGATTTCGCGGGCCCGGAGACGCAAGACGAAAAAGTGCGGCGAGCAGACTGCCGGCAGTGGCACCTCTCCCAAGGCGACCGCATAGGTGCGAGCACCTCGGGTAGAAAATATCACATCGCCTGGACCGAGAAAGTCGATACGCCTTGCGGGCGGCAGCTCCACTCTGGAGACGCCTGCCCAATCAATCCCGGCCTCCGGATCGACGTTTCGCATCTGGATGACGCCAACGTCTCCAGCAGGGAATTCATCGACGCTCTTTCTCAAAGGGTGGCCGGCCGCAATTTCAGCCACCTCAACTAGTACCGTTTTTTGTGCAGCATGCGCTTTCATGCCACAAAATGGATCGACAGCCGCCGAATGTCAAACACTTTTGGTGCATCATCGCGATTGATGCAATCACGACCGGTCCGGCTGGTGGAGACAGCGTTCGTTTCGCAGGCACCCGCCCCCCCAGTGAATTCCGGATCAGCGGGCCGAGCCGCAGTGTGCAGCCCAGTCTGACATGACGATACGCCGTCGATTCAAAGCATCACCGCGTCGGTAGGACTGTTCTGTCTCATTTCCGATAACGTGCGCCAGGCACTCCTCTGCCAGCTCGCGCGGATGAGAGGTCTCGTTGCCGACCCAATCGCGGAAGGAGCTGCGGAACCCGTGCGGCGTCCCCCTCACACCCATTCGCTCCATGAGCTTCTTGAAGGTCATGTTGGAGAGCGGTCGACCTTCTTTTTCACCGGGGAAGATCAGCGTGTCCGCCTCAGCCCCGTACACCTCCCGAAGGGCCAGAAGGATCTCAAGACATGCCTCAGGCAGCGGCACACGGTGAACGCGTCCGGCCTTCATGTGCGTGTCGGAAATGGTCCAGATCGCCTTGCTCAGATCAACCTCTGACCACTTCGCCTTGCGAACATTTCCTGGCCGGCTGGCGGTGAGCACGGAAAACTGCAGCGCACGCGCTGCAGTACTAGTCTGGCTGCGCAACCGCTCCATGAAGACTGGAACGTCGGCGTAGGGCATCGCCTCATGGTGGCGCGTCGTCAGCACGGGTCGAGGTAGCAGAAGGTCGAGATGACCCTTCCAGCGCGCAGGGTTTTCGCCTGTTCGATGCCCGCTGGCCTTGGCCGCATCCAGCACCTTTTCGATGTAGCCGCGCGCGACTTCCGCCGAGCTCTGCTTATCGATCCAGATGGGTTTCAGGGCCGCCACGACGTCCTGCGTGCCAACGGCATTCACCGGTAAGGGCCCAAGGGCTTTGGCGTAACCAAGCAGCGCCCGGGTCCAACGGGCATGGCTCTTGTCCGAACGGACCGAGGCTTTGCTGGCCTGAATCCACTCTTCGGCCGCTTCTTGAAATGTGGGCACATCCCTCTGGTTCTGGCGGGCCGCGATCGGGTCAATTCCCTCGCCTAGAAGACGTCGCGCCTCACTCGCCAACTCTCTGGCTCGCTTCAGCTCCACCCGATGGATCGAGCCGAGCCCCATCTCCCGGGATCTGCCTGGCCCGGGCTGGCCCGGCCGCCTCCACCGAAACATAAACACCCAGCGCTTGGCTCCACTGGGATCGACAACCAAATAGAGGTTCTGGCCGTCGCTGTAGCGTCCTGGATCCTTGACAGACGCGACCGTGCGGGCCGTAAGCTTGTTCGCACCGCCTTTCATCTGACCGACCTTTCACCCGCGAGCCCTAGCAGCTTGCACCCTAGCATTTACCCTAACAGGCGTCACGGTTTCAGTGGAATGAGACCGAACATCTGCGGACATTGAAGACGGAATTATTCCTTTCTTTCAACGCTCGACCGACCGATAACGAACCTGCCCGAATAGGCTTACGCCGCATGTCGGGTGCGCCATTTCCCTGCTGATCGTGCGCCGGTCCGCAACGTCGCGGACAGGGTCAGCTGTCAATCAGTACGTCGAAGCCGGCGAAGATCATGCGCTTGCCGTCGAACGGCATCTCCATATTCATCATGGCCTCGTCCTGCATCAGGACCTCCCAGGCCTTGTCGCGGGTGGCGCGATCGGGCCAGGTGATCCAGCCGACGGCGACGGTCTCGTCCTCCTTGAGCTGAACGGCCTTCTTGAAATCGGTGACCTTGCCTTCGGGGACATCCTCGCCCCAGCATTCGGTGACCTTGAGGGCGCCGGCCTGTTTGAAATGGACCGTGGTCTCCCGCGAATGCTGGAGGTAGGCGGCCTTGTTGGCGGTCGGGACGGGGATCACGGTGATGTCGAGAAAGGGCATGGGGCACTCCTTGCTGCCCTGACGCCCGGCTCGCGGGGAGCCTCGCTGGCCGAGGGCGGTGTCTGCGCTCACCTGACACCGGAATGAGGACGCAGGGAAGAGCCTGATGCGAATCCCGCCCCACCATGGCCTTTATCCGTGTATAGAGGCGGCCTCCCTTACCGCCCGGCCCGAGGTTTCCGCCTTGGCCGGGCGCGGTCGTTTCGGCGGCCCTTTTGCTGTTCAGGACGTTCGATGCCGTTTCCCGTGACCCACCCCGCGCTGGACCGCGCCCTTGCCGACCGTGGCTATGCCGAGCCGACGGCGGTGCAGGCTGCCGTGCTGGAGAGCGACCACTCGGGCTCGGACCTGCTGGTCTCGGCCCAGACCGGCTCGGGCAAGACGGTGGCCTTCGGACTCGCGGCCGCCCCCACCCTGCTGGGCGGCGCCGAGCGCTTCGGCAAGGCCGGCAAGCCGCTGGCGCTGGTGATCGCGCCGACGCGCGAACTGGCGATGCAGGTCGCGACCGAGCTGACCTGGCTGTACGCCGGAACCGACGCGAAGATCGGCACCTGCGTGGGCGGTATGGATGCGAGGAAGGAAGCCCGCGCCCTGGGCTGGGGCACCCATATCGTGATCGGCACGCCCGGCCGCCTGAAGGACCATATCGACCGGGGCAACCTCGACCTGTCGGAGCTGAAGCTGGCGGTGCTGGATGAGGCCGACGAAATGCTCGACATGGGCTTTCGCGAGGATCTGGAGTTCATCCTCGACCAGTCGCCGGCCGGGCGCCGGACCCTGCTGTTCTCGGCCACGATTGCGCGCGAGATCGCGGTCCTGGCCAAACGCTATCAGCGCGATGCGGTGCGGATCGACACGACCAACAAGAGCCAGCCGCACGGCGACATCGAGTATCGCGCCATGCGGATCGCGCCGAACCAGATCGAGCACGCCGTGGTCAATGTGCTGCGCTTCTTCGAGGCGCCGGGGGCGCTGGTGTTCTGCTCGACACGCGAGCCGGTCAAGCACCTGCAGGCGGCCCTGCGGGAACGCGGATTCCAGTCGGTCGGCCTGTCGGGCGAGCTGAGCCAGCGCGAGCGCACCGATGCGCTGCAGGCGCTGCGCGACGGTCAGGCGCGGGTCTGTGTGGCCACCGACGTGGCCGCGCGCGGGCTGGACCTGCCGGATCTGGGGCTGGTCATCCATGCGGAATTGCCGGTCAACCGGGCGACCCTGCTGCACCGGTCGGGACGGACAGGGCGGGCCGGCAAGAAGGGCGTGTCCGTCCTGCTGGTGCCCAATCCCAAGCGCCGCCGGGCCGAGATGCTGCTGTCCTCGGCCGGGGTCGAGGCCAGCTGGGACGCCGCGCCCGGCGCCGACGCCATCCGGGCGCAGGACGAGGCGCGCCTGATCGCCGGCTCGATCTTCGACGAAGCCGTGACGGACGAGGACTTCGCCCTCGCGAAGCGGCTGATGGCCGAGCACACGCTGGAAGAGATCGCCTGTGCCTTCATCCGCCTGCAGCGGGGCAGGATGCCGGCGCCCGAGGAGCTCACCGATCCGGGCGAGCGACCGCTGCGCAAGGAACGCGGCGATGCGGCCACCGCCTGGCCGACAGAGCGCCTGCAGCCGCACGAGGTGGTGTGGTTCCGCGCCGATGTGGGCCGCAACTCGGACCCGCGCCCGGCGGATCCCAAATGGTTGATCCCGGTGATCTGCCGTCTGGGCGGCATCACCAAGCGCGAGATCGGCTCGATCCGGACCTTCGCCCACGAGACGCGCTTCGAGATCGCGCGTGAGGCGGTGGAGCGTTTCCAGGGCGCCCTCGCCTCGGCGAAGACTCCCGAGATCAGGGTGAGCCCCTCGGAAGCCCCTGACGGCGCCTATGAGCAGCGGCCGAAACGCCCCTTCGTCAAAAAGCCCTACGCCCCGCGGGCCGAGGGGGACGGCGCACCGGAGCGCAAGCCGTTCAAGGGCAAGCCCGTCCCCAAGGCCAATGGCAAGCTGCGCGGCAATGCCCCGTTCAAGGGCGGCGCCCCGCGCCCCCGGACCGAAGGGGCAGCCCCGGTTCCCCGGAGCAAGCCGCCCTTCCGGAAGGCCGGCAAGCCGCACAAGCGGGCGGGCTGAGCTGACCCCTTGCCTCGGCGGGCGCCCGGGGACAGTGTTCCCCCATGAGCACGCGCGCCCCTGAAGACCGGTTCGCCTCGTTCGAGGCCTTCTATCCGTATTACATCCACGAGCACTCCAACCGGACGTGCCGGCGGATCCATGTGGTGGGATCGGCGCTGGTGCTGGTGGTGCTGGCGACGGCGATGGTGACACGGAACGCGTGGTGGCTGCTGGCCATGCCGGTGGTCGGCTATGGCTTTGCCTGGGTCGGGCATTTCTTCTTCGAGAAGAACCGGCCGGCGACCTTTAAATACCCGCTGTGGAGCCTGATGGGCGACTGGCGGATGTTCTTTGAGACCGTGACCGGCAAGCGCCGGTTCTGAGGCTCAGTCCCAGGCGGGCGGGCAGCCGTCGAAGGTCCCGGCCTCGACCACGGTCAGGCTGCGCATGTTGAGCGGCATCACCGGAGCCATCGAGCCGCGGCCGTGGCCGGTATAGAGGTCGATCTTGTTGCCCTTGATGGCGCCGCCGGTGTCCGAGGCATACCAGTAGCCGTCGTGGATCGTGCCGTCAGCCAGGACCAGACCGACCGTCTCCTTGATGAACAGGCGGGTGCGGCGAGGCACGATGCGCGGATCAACGGCGACGGTGCGCATGGCGATCGGACGGCAGCCCAGGGAATCGTTGCCAGTCGCTCCGCCCCCGCCTGCGTGATAGAGGCGCGCCGACAGCATCCAGTCGGCCGGTCGCACCGCCAGGGCCTTCTGATCCTCGTCCAGTGCCAGCCAGACATCGGGCGCGAACCCGTGCTCGGCAGCCTCGGCCTCGGCCGAGACCAGCGCTTCGTAGGGGACGGGGTCGATGGATGAGGCGACCGAAGGGGTCACCAGGGCCAGTACGAGGGCGAGGGTCTTGAACATAGTTCAGTCGCGGAATCACCGGCCCTCAACCCGGCCGGCGGCGGGTGTGTGCCTCCCGAATGGGACAAGAAGACGGCAGGGTCCTGACGGTTGTGGGGTCCTCGTGCGGGCCGGGTGGTCCCCGGGGTGTCCGGCGGGCTATCAAGGGCGGTCACAGCTCTGGAGCGCCCGATGAAGGATCACCCCTCGACCCCGCTGGTCGGTTATGCGGTGCTGGAAGACGATGAGGCCGTGCGGCGTGCCACCGGGTTTCGGGAAGAGATGGCGCGCCGGCGCACGGTGCGGGAGTTCTCGAACCGGCCTGTGCCGCGGGCCGTGGTCGAACAGGCCCTGCTGACCGCCGGATCGGCCCCGTCGGGCGCCAATCACCAGCCGTGGTTCTTTTCCGTTATCGAGAGTGCGGACGCCCGGGCCCGCATCCGCGAAGCGGCGGAGGCGGAGGAGCGGGCTTTCTACGAAACCAAGGCCCCGCAGGAATGGCTGGACGCTCTCGCGCCGCTGGGCACGGATCCGGACAAGGGCTTTCTGGAGGTTGCCCCGGTGCTGATCGCCATCTTTGCCCAGAAGCGGGGTGGACCCCGGCCCGGCGACGCGAAGAAGAACTACTACGTCACCGAGAGCGTCGGCATCGCCACCGGCCTGCTGATTGCGGCCCTGCACAGGGCCGGACTCGCAACCCTGACCCATACGCCCGCGCCGATGAGTTTCCTCAGCGAAATCTGCGGCCGGCCGGGGGATGAAAAGCCCTTCCTGCTACTGGTGGCGGGTCATCCGGCGGACGACGCCACCGTGCCCCTGGCCGCGCTCGACAAGAAGCCGCTGGACGCCATCGCCGCATGGATTTAACCCGCCCGCAGTCCCTGGAGCGCCCCTGATGAAACGCCTGATTGCCGCCGCCCTCGCCCTGACGCTGATCGTCCTGCCCGCTGCCGAGGTCGCGGCCTGGGGGGCCAGTGGCCACCGGATGGTCGGACAGGCCGCCATGCGCGCCCTGCCCGAGGAGTTGCCGGCGTTTCTGCGGACCGCCGAGGCCGCCGCCCAGGTCGGGGAGCTGTCGCGCGAGCCCGACCGCTGGAAGGGCGCGGGCCAGCCGCACGGCCGCGAACGCGACACCGCCCACTTCGTCGACATGATCGAGGACGGCCGCATCATGACCGACGCCGGGCCGCACATCCGCGACCTGCCGACGCTCAAGTCCGAATACGACGCCCTGCTGCTGGAGGCCGGGATCAAGGTCAATGACGCGGGATACCTGCCCTATGCGATCATGGATGCCTGGCTGCAGGTGATGCAGGACTTTGCCTATTGGCGTGTGCTGTCGGCCGCCGAGGCGCGCGAGACCGATCTGGCCCGTCAGGCCTGGTACCGCGAGGACCGGCTGCGGCGCGAGGCCCTGCTGCTGCGGGATATCGGCATGCTGTCCCACTATATCTCGGACGGCTCGCAGCCGCTGCACACGACGATCCACTACAACGGCTGGGACCGCGATACGGACAACCCCGAGGGCTTTACCCGCTCGCGCCAGACGCACGGCCTGTTTGAGGGTGAGTTCGTGCGCGACCGGATCAATCTGCAGGGCATTGAGGCGGCCATGACCGCGCCGCGGCTGGACGGGTTCGAGCTCCGCACCCGTACCGCCGACTATCTGCTGGCCTCGCTGGCCGAGGTGGTGCCCTTCTACCGGCTGGAGAAGGCCGGCGCCTTCGTCGGGACGGATCCGCGCGGGGTTGACTTCGCCACCCGGAGGCTGGCGGCGGGCGCCAGCGAACTGCGCGACCTGATCGTGCTGGCCTGGCGGGAATCGGGCACCCGTTCGATCGGCTGGCCGGCGATCAAGGTCGCCGAGGTCGAGGCCGGCACCGCCGACCCGTGGCTGTCGATGATCGGTCAGGACTGACGGGTGAGCGAGCCCGCCACGCCGCACGGCCCCGTCATCATCCTCGACAAGCCGCAACTGGCCGACAACATCGGGGCGGTGGCGCGGGTCATGGCCAATTTCGGGCTCGACCGGTTGCGGCTGGTCAGCCCGCGCGACGGCTGGCCGCAGGACCGGGCCTGGGCCACGGCCTCGGGCGCCGACTGGGTGCTGGAGGGGGTTCAGGTCTTTGACAGCGTGGCCGAAGCCATCGCTGATCTGACGCTGGTCTATGCCACCACGGCACGCCATCGCGAGTTGCGCCTGCCGGTGCTGACGCCCCGCGAGGGCTCGGCGAAACTGCACGAGGCCGCTGCCCAGGGACAGGGTATTGGCCTGCTGTTCGGCGGGGAGCGCGCGGGCCTCGAGACCGGCGACATCGCCCGGACCCAGGGTATCGTCACCATTCCGATCGACCCGAAACACCACTCGCTGAATCTGGCACAGGCCGTGGCGATCAATGCCTATGAATGGCGCACCGGGGTCCTGAACGCTCCGCCGCCGCGCTTTCGCGACGAGGCCCCGCCCGCATCGCAGGCCGAGCTGGAAGGCATGTATGGCCATCTGGAGACCGAGCTTGAGGCCGGAGGCTTCTTCCATCCGCCCGAAATGAAGCCGGCCATGAGCCGCAATCTGCGCGTCATGCTGGGCCGGGCGGGCCTGAGCGCACAGGAGGTGGCGACCTTCCGCGGGGTGATCCATGCCCTCGCCCGGGGCCGCGGGCGGCTGCTGGCCCGGATGGCGGCGAAACAGGAGGCGGGCGAGACCTAGCCTCTTCCCTGAAGGGCCGCGAGAAACGCCGGAACGACTTCGGTCGCGGGGCCGTGGTGCGTTTCGTCGAACAGGTCCGAGATCAGCGAGGGTTCGAGATTCAGCTCGACCGTGCGGGCCCCGGCGTAACGGGCGATCTCGACGAAGCCTGCCGCCGGATACACGGCCCCTGACGTGCCGATGGCGATGAACAGGTCACAGGCCTGCAGGGCGTCGTGGATGATTTCCATCTCGAGCGGCATCTCGCCAAACCAGACGATGTGCGGACGGAGACGCCCCTCGGGATGATGGGGCGAGGCGCTGTCGACCGTCAGGTCGCCGGGACAGTCGCTGATCCGGCCGGTGCGGGTGCAGGCGGCCTTCAGCAGCTGGCCGTGCATGGGGATCAGGCGAAAGCCGGACGCGGGCGCCACCTCCGCATGGGCGCGGGCGTGCAGATCATCGACGTTCTGGGTCACCAGCGTCATCGCCCCCGGCCAGCGCGCGGCAAGCCCGGCCAGAGCCCGGTGCGCGGCATTGGGCTGGACCCCGGCCAGCTGACGCCGGCGGGCATTGTAGAATTCGTGGACCGTCGCCGGGTCGCGGTGGAAGGCTTCGGGCGTGGCGACATCCTCGATCCGGTGGCCCATCCACAGCCCGTCCGAAGCGCGAAAGGTTGGCACACCGGACTCCGCCGAAATGCCCGCCCCGGTCAGAATGACGATGTTTCTGTGCTGCATGGCCCTTCATAGCACCGGCGGCGTCGCTTAGGGTGCCTCCAGCAAATCAGGAGCCCTCCCCCATGAAGACCCGTGCCGCCGTGGCGTTTGAAGCGAAGAAGCCGCTGGAGATCGTCGAGGTCGATCTGGAGGGGCCGAAGGCGTTTGAGGTGCTGGTCGAGATCAAGGCCACGGGCATCTGCCACACCGACGCCTATACGCTGGACGGGCTGGATTCGGAGGGCATCTTCCCCTCGATCCTCGGCCATGAGGGCGCGGGCGTGGTGGTCGAGGTGGGGCCGGGCGTGACCTCGGTCGAGGTCGGCGACCATGTGATCCCGCTCTACACACCCGAATGTCGCCAGTGTAAAAGCTGCCTGAGCCGCAAGACCAATCTGTGCACCGCCATCCGCGGGACTCAAGGGAAAGGCCTGATGCCCGACGGCACCAGCCGGTTCAGCTACAAGGGGCAGTCGATCGCGCATTACATGGGCTGTTCGACCTTCTCGAACTACACGGTGCTGCCCGAGATCGCCCTGGCGAAGATCCGCAAGGACGCGCCGTTCGACAAGGCCTGCTACATCGGCTGCGGCGTGACCACGGGCGTGGGCGCGGTGGTCAATACGGCGAAGGTCGAGCCCGGCGCCAACTGCGTCGTCTTCGGTCTGGGCGGCATCGGGCTGAACGTCATCCAGGGGCTGAAGATGGTCGGGGCCGACATGATCGTCGGCGTCGACATCAACAACGACAAGGAAGAGTGGGGCCGCAAATTCGGCATGACCCATTTCGTCAATCCGAAGGATGTGTCGGATGTCGTCGCCCATCTGGTCGAGCTGACCAAGGGGGGCGCGGACTACACCTTTGACTGCACCGGCAACACCACCGTCATGCGTCAGGCGCTGGAGGCCTGTCACCGGGGCTGGGGCGAGAGCATCGTCATCGGCGTGGCCGAGGCGGGCAAGGAGATCGCCACCCGCCCGTTCCAGCTGGTTACCGGCCGGGTCTGGCGCGGCAGTGCCTTTGGCGGGGCACGCGGCCGCACCGACACGCCGCGGATCGTCGACTGGTACATGGACGGCAAGATCGAGATCGACCCGATGATCACCCATACGATGCCGCTGGAAGACATCAACACGGCCTTCGACCTGATGCACGAGGGCAAGAGCATCCGGTCAGTGGTGGTGTTCTAGGGCATACCCAATACCGCTCATCCCCGCGAACGAGGGAATGAGCGGAGGGTGGGGTATCGCCGGCGCGAATTCCGGGATGACAAGGCGGCGGATCTGTAGTTAGTCTGCAAAAAGGACTAACGCTCCGGAGAGGTAATCCATGTTCACCCACATCACTGTCGGCGCCAATGACATCGAGGCGTCGCGCCGCTTCTATGATGCCGTCCTCGGCGCGCTGGGGCATGAGCCGGGACAGGGGCCGGACGCGAAGGGGCGCTTCTGGTGGCGCACGCGGATGGGGGCCTTTGCCGTGGGCAAGCCGATCGACGGGGAGCCCGCCTGTCATGCCAATGGCGGCACCATCGGCTTTGCGGCGAAGACGGCCGACATGGTCCAGGCCTTCCACGACGCCGGCGTGGCCGCGGGCGGGACGGCCATCGAGGATCCGCCCGGTGAGCGCAACAGCCCGTTCGGCAAACTGGTGCTGGCCTATCTGCGCGATCCGTCGGGCAACAAGGTCTGCGCCCTTCACCGACCGGGGTAACACCGCGCAGTCAGAAAATCGTTCCCATTCCGGGACAGCCGGTTATGGTGCCCGCTTTCATCGGCATCCCGGGGGAATGGGGAATGAGCGAAACAGCGACGCCCGCAGGCGTGCAGGCCTTTTACGACCAGGTCACCAACGTCAGTGACTTCATCTGGGGCGGGACCTGGAACGGGGAGGCGGTAATCCCCTTCCCACCCATGGTCATTGTGCTGCTGGGCGTCGGCGCCTGGATCATGATCGGCCTGCGTTTCTACCCGATCCTGAAACTGGGCGAGGCCTTTGCCGGCCTGTTCAAGAAGGATGCGTCCGGCAAGGGCGAGATCTCGCCGTTCGCGGCCCTGTCGACCGCCCTGTCGGGTCAGGTCGGTACGGGTAACCTGGCCGGCGTTGCGACCGCCATTACGCTGGGTGGACCCGGCGCCCTGTTCTGGATGTGGGTGACGGCGCTGTTCGGCATGGCCCTGGCCTTTGCCGAGGGCTCGCTCGCCATCCGCTTCCGCGATGTCGGCCCGGACGGCGCCTATCGCGGCGGACCGATGAGCTACATCCGCAAGGGTCTGGGCAAGAAGTGGAGCTGGCTGGCCATCCTGTTCTGCCTCGGCACGCTGTTCTCGGCGGTCGCCACCGGCAATATGATCCAGGCCAATTCGATCGCTGACTCCATCACCAGCCTGGCCCCCGTGCCGGAGTGGGGTGCGGGCCTGATCGTGGCAGCGGCCGTGTTCATCGTCATCATCGGCGGCATCAAGTCGATCGGCAGCGTGGCCGAGAAGGTCGTGCCGGTCATGGCCGTCGGCTATCTGCTGCTGGCCCTGCTGGCGCTGATCCTCAACATCGAGGACCTGCCGGCGTCGTTCGCCCTGATCTTCGACAGCGCCTTCAACGGCATGGCGGCGACCGGCGGCTTTGTCGGGGCGGGCGTGATGATGGCGATCCGGGCCGGCGTCGCGCGCGGCCTGTTCTCGAACGAGGCCGGTCAGGGCTCCACCCCCATGGCCCACGCCGTGGCCAGGACCGATGACCCGGCGCGTCAGGGCCGGTTCGCCATGATGGGCACCTTCATCGACACCATCATCATCTGCACCATGACGGGTCTGGTGATGCTGACGGTGCAGGGCTCGTTCCCGGCCGGCGACGGCACGGTCGAGCATGTCTGGAACTCGGACCTGCGCGGCTTTGAAATGACCCTGGCGGCCTTCTCGGCGGTGTTCCCGCAGGTGCTGTTCGGCGCGACCACCCTCGGCGGCTTTGTCGTGTCGCTGGCGCTGATCCTGTTCGTCTTCACCACGCTTCTGACCTGGAGCTATTACGGCGAGCGGGCGGCCACCCATCTGTTCGGACAGGGCGTCGCCATTCCCTGGCGCCTGCTGTGGGTGGTGATGATCTTCGTCGGATCGTTCCAGCACATCGAGTTCGTCTGGCGCATGGGCGACATCTCGAACGCCGCCATGGCCCTGCCGAACCTGATCGCGCTGGCGGCGCTGTCGGGTGTGGTGTTCGCCCTCGCCCGCGGGGACAAGACCGCCGGCAAGACGCACGACTAGAGGAGAGTTCCCGCCGTGGACACGCTGAAGACCCATGTCGTCCACGGCGGGACGCTTTCCTATCTGAGCCACGACAGCGCAGCCACCGGCACGCCCATGAGGCTGTCGGTGTTCGTGCCGCCGGGTGAGGGCCCGTTCCCGGTCGTCATCTGGCTGTCGGGCCTGACCTGCACCGAGGACAATTTCACCACCAAGGCCGGCGCCTATGAGGCGGCGGCGCGGCTGGGCCTGATCGTCGTGGCCCCCGACACCAGCCCGCGCGGGGACGGTGTGGCCGATGACGAGGCCTGGGATCTCGGACAGGGCGCGGGCTTCTATGTCGATGCGACCGAGGCGCCCTGGGCCCCGCATTTCTGCATGGAGACCTATGTCACCCGCGATCTGGTCGAACTGATCGACGCCAGCTTCCCGACGACCGGGCGGCGGGCCATCCTCGGCCATTCCATGGGCGGGCACGGGGCGCTGACGCTGGCGCTGAACCATCCGCATCTGTTCGCCTCGGTCTCGGCCTTCGCCCCGATCGCCTCCCCCACCCGCTGTCCGTGGGGCGAGAAGGCGCTGACCGCCTATCTGGGACCGGACCGGGACCGCTGGGGCCGGCACGATGCTGCCCGACTGATCGAGGCGGGCGCGGCCCCCGGCCGGTTCGACGACATCCTGATCGACCAGGGCGACGCCGACCCCTTTCTGACGGATCAGCTGAAGCCGGAGTTGCTGACCGCCGCAGCCGACCGCGCGGGGCAGACGCTGACCCTCCGGATGCAGCCCGGCTATGACCACTCCTATTTCTTCATGGCCAGTTTCATCGCGGATCATCTGGCCTTTCACGCCCGGCGACTGAAGGGCTGACCGATGGCAGACACCGACCATGAGGCCCTGTTCGCCGAACTGTGCGTGAGGCTGGGCATCTGCCTGCATCCCAAGGGGCAGGCGCGGGTCATCGCCGCCCTGCCGAACGGCTATGATGCTGCGATGCGCGCCGTGTTTGCCGCCGAGGGCACAGACCCCGGCTCGATCCCGGGCGATCTGAAACGGGCCGTGCGGGACTGTATCAAGGCGCACGCCCCGCGGACCTGACCCGTCAATTTCGGAACGAATTCGGGCAATGGCCCTTGGGTCAGGAGCGGCCGCACCTATGTGTACGGCCAAGGTTTACCCCAGTCCCAGGAGCCCGACATGGCCTTTACCCTGCCCCCCCTGCCCTATGCCTATGACGCGCTGGAGCCGGCCATCGACAGGGAGACGATGACCTTCCACCACGACAAGCACCACCAGACCTATGTCGACAATCTGAACAAGGCGGTGGACGGCGACGACAGCCTGAAGGGCAGGTCGCTGGAGGACATGTTCAAGACCATGTCGAAACTGCCGAAGGCCGTGCGCAACAACGGCGGCGGCCACTGGAACCACGCCCTGTTCTGGAAACTGCTTGCCCCGCAGGGCCAGACCGGTGAGCCCTCCGGCGCGCTGAAGGAGGCGATCGACCGGGACCTCGGCGGCATGGACGCGTTCAAGGAGGCGTTCAACGCTGCGGGCGCAGGCCAGTTCGGGTCCGGCTGGGCCTGGCTGATCGTTCAGGACGGCAAGCTGAAGGTCACCTCGACCCCCAACCAGGACAATCCGCTGATGGACGTGGCCGAGGAGCAGGGCACGGTCGTCCTGGGCGCCGACGTCTGGGAACACGCCTATTATCTGAAGTACCAGAACCGCCGCGCCGACTATCTGAAGGCCTTCTGGTCGGTGGTGAACTGGAACGAGGTGAACGACCTCTACGCCAGGGCGGTGTCGTAAGCCCGGATCGGTTGACTCCGGACGGCGGGGCCGCCATAAGCCCCGCCTTCACGTCCCGTCGCGAGACCGGGGCGGGATTGATGACGGATGATGCGTGGACCGCCGTTGAGATCGCATTCCCAATACCGGGGATGCCGGGCCGCATCACGATAGAGAGTGACACATGTCCAAGCGCCACAGCGCCAAGTACAAGATCGACCGCGCCATGGGTGAAAACCTGTGGGGCCGGTCCAAGTCCCCGGTCAACAAGCGTTCGTACGGCCCCGGCCAGCACGGCCAGCGCCGCAAGTCGAAAGTCTCGGACTTCGGCCTGCAGCTGAAGGCCAAGCAGAAGCTGAAGGGCTATTACGGCAACATCACCGAAAAGCAGTTCGCCAAGACCTATGAGGAAGCCGCCCGCCGCAAGGGCAACACCTCGGAGCTGCTGATCGGCCTGCTGGAATCGCGTCTGGACGCCGTCGTCTACCGCGCGAAATTCGTGCCGACCGTCTGGGCGGCCCGCCAGTTCGTCAGCCACGGCCACGTGACCGTCAACGGCAAGAAGGTCGACATCGGTTCGTACCGCGTGAAGGTCGGCGACGTCGTCGAGGTCAAGGAAAAGTCGCGCAACATGGCGCTGGTCCTTGAGGCCATGCAGTCGTCGGAACGTGACATCCCGGACTATCTGGAAGTCGGCGATCGCGGCTTCTCGGTGCGCTGGGTCCGCGTTCCGGAACTGGCCGATGTGCCGTTCCCGGTGAAGATGGAGCCCAACCTGGTCGTCGAATACTATTCGTCGTAAGCAGGGCGCCAACGCTCGGTTCGCGGAACCTCGCTGCTTGAGCGCGTTCCCGGGCCGGCCCTCAAGGCGCGAGTGACCGCGTCACGAGCATAGGGCCAGAAAACAAGGGCTCCGGAGCGATCCGGAGCCCTTTTTCGTGGACGGTTGCAGGTTCGGGGATGCCATACGGTCCGAATTGGGGCACTCTTGACGCTTGGGAAGGCGCGGGGGCAGACCATGTCACCACAGCGAAAATCCGTCGGACTGATCGGGGCCGGACTTGCAGGCGCCCTGGTGCTTTCGGGGTGCGCGGGCCTGCCGGACTGGCTGAGCGGCCGATCCGCCGTGGAAGACGGCCCGGGCGTGGTCGAGCCGATCCGGGCCGCCGCCGTCGGGCAGGACATGGTGCTGTTCTGGATCAGCAGCAACGGCTGTACCGAAAAGAGCGACCTCGTGCCGGTGGTGCGCGAAACCTATGACGGAGCGCGCGTGACCCTGCGCCGGGTGCGGGATGACCGCTGCGCCAATCCGTCCGACGACGGCGTCGAGCTGCGCTGGAGCTTTGAGGAGATGGGGCTGGCCCCGGGCACCCGCCTGCAGGTCGCCAACCCCTATCGGCCCGCACAGGGCTGAACGTCGGGCCGCCCGGCACCGCTCATTGAGGATTATTCACGTGCACAGACGCGCGGATGGGGTGAAAACGCGGGTGTACTGTCAACATCCTTCGGGGGATATCACCATGCTTCGCCGTCTGACCCTGATCGCCGCTGTCGCCGCCCTCAGCGCCCCGCTGCTGGCCGGCTGCATCATTGTGGCGACCGACAAGCCCGAGACCCAGGTCATCCACACGCCCTCGGACGAGGACTGATCGATCTAGCGATTGAGGCGCGTCCAGGTCTCGACGCACGCTGAAATCCGCTCGGCCGCCTCGGTCGAGCGGTCCTCGGCAACGTGGCGCCGGGCGAGGGCGGATTGTTCGTTCTCAAGCGTCGCCACCTCGGCGGGCTCCATTTCGGCGCGCCATGCGTCTGTGCCGGCAGCCATGTCCACCAGCGTCCGGTTGATGGTCTCGACCTGTTCGTCGGCATCGGTCGCCGCCGGATCCACGAGGGCCGCCATGATCCGGTCGGCAAAGGCCGGGTCGGCAGTCAGGATCTGCTCGTTCAGAACCGTGAAATAGGTCGAACACCCGACCGCCTCACTGCGAAGGGCCTCGGTATTGCCTCCGCAGGCCGCCAGCCCGCCTGACATCACCATTCCGATCAACAGCGTCGGTCCGATCCGTCGCATCCGGTCCCTCGTCTTCTGCCCGCCCAGTGTTTGATCGTTCACGCAAAGGGCAGAGGGTTCAAGCCATTTCTGCCCGGGGAGATGCCATTCCTGCTCAGCCGGGGGCGAGGAAGGGGGCGATCATCTCGCCCGCGATGCGGTGAGGCCGCAGGGTCCGCGCATCCACCAGACACCACTCGGACACGCCCTGGGCGCACAGACGTCCCTGACCGTCCTCGATCCGCACATAGCGATTGAAGCGGGGGCCCTGGGGGTCGCCCACCCAGGTCCGGGCGACGACGCCCGTGGCGCCCGGCTCAATGCCGCGCAGATAGTCGATCTCATGGCGCAGCGCGACCCACGACCAGCGGGCCCGCGTGTCAGCGTCGAACCGGGCATTCCAGTGGGCCGTGCCGGCATCCTGCAGCCAGCCGACGTAGACGACATTGTTGACATGGCCGTTGGCGTCAATGTGTTCCGGCCGCACCTCCAGCGGAACGACGAACAGCTCGCGGTCCTCGCGCGGGACCAGCGGCGCCCGGGCCATCAGGCGTCTGCGTCGCCGAGCGGCACGCCCTTGTCGGCCATCAGGGCGGTCAGCTCGCCGGCCTGGAACATCTCGCGGACAATGTCGGACCCGCCGACGAACTCGCCCTTCACATACAGCTGGGGAATGGTCGGCCAGTCGGTGAAGGTCTTGATGCCCTCGCGCAGGCCCTCGTCCTGCAGCACGTCGACGCCGACGAAGGGGGCGCCGAGATGATCGAGGATCTGTACCGCCTGGGCCGAGAAGCCACAGCGGGGCTGGTCCGGCGTACCCTTCATGAACAGGACCACGGCGTGGTCGGCAATGGTCGTGGCGATGAAATCCCGAACGGGGTCGGCGCCGGTCTCGGTCACAGTGTCGGTCACGGGGAAATCCCTCTCTGGCTGGCCTGTGAGCTAGGAGGCCCACGCCCTGCGGTCAAGGGCAGGATCAGGCCGCCGCCGTGCCCACCCGCGCCATTTCGATCTGGGCCGGAAGGCCGGGCGGCAGATCGCGTTCCGGAACCTGGGACAGGTCATTGACCCGTTCGTCGGTGGTCGCGCTGATCAGGACGCTCGCGATGGAGGGATCAACGAGCGCGTAGCCAAGGCAGATCTGCTCGGCCGTCCAGCCCTGGGTGCGGTGCAGGAAGGCGAAGGTGCCCGCCCCCCTGAGCGGCGTATCCGGCGCGCGGGACCGCCCGAAACCGAACAGGCCGCGCTTCGGCTCGTTGACGGCCTCGGCCTTTTTCGGGGTGTCGAGGCTCTCGGGGAAATAGCCATAGGCCATGATGGCCATGTCCCGCTCCCGCGCCTGGCGGACACGGGTGTGGATGCGCCAGTCGGAGTTGACGTGGAAAGGTGTGGCGAGGACGTCGAAGGCCCCGGTCGAGACATAGGTGTCCATCACCTCGCCCTCCCCCGACACGCCCAGCAGGCGCACGCGCTCCGCGGCCCGCAGGGCCTTGAGGGCCTGAAGGGTCGACTGGGCCAGCTCGTGCTCGTCGGGCTCGTCCAGCAGGGCGACATCGATATGGCCGAGGCCCGAGACGTGCAGCACCCGGTCCATGGCATGGGTCATGCCCTCGGCCGAAAAGTCGCGTTGCGACCCCCGGCGGCCATCGCCCGTACCCAGCATGAGGGTGACGCAGACCAGCTTGCGGTCGACATGGCTGAGGGCCTGACCCACGACGTCGGCAAGGACGGGATCGGCGGTCTCCAGCCGGAAGCTGTTGATGCCGGCTTCCAGCCCCGAATAGATCAGCGACTGGGCCGCCTCGAACCCGCGGGCAAGGGCGGCATGGCCGAGGCTCAGCGTCAGGGACGAGACGGCGGTGCCCGCATAGCCGAAGGGACGATAACGCATGGCTCAGCCCTTTCCTTCCGGAACGGCAGTCTCGAGCGCCAGGGCGTGCAATTCGCCGCCCATGCGACCCTTGAGTGCCGCATAGACCATCTGATGCTGTTTCACCCGGGGGACGCCGGCAAAGGCCGCGGACACGACCCGGGCACGGTAGTGATCATCATCACCGGCCAGGTCGACGATCTCGATCTCGGCATCCGGAAAGGCTTCCAGAAGGTAGGATCTCAGACTGTCGGCGGACATGGGCATGGGAGAAACCTGATTAATCGCCTCCCTCATGCCCCATAAACCTTAATGTCCGGCTACGTTCCGCACCTCTCGAGCAGGATCACCGCCTCGCCCTTGTAGGTGGTGTCAGCGTATCGGGCGAACCCGAGTCGCCCGGCCAGCGCCAGCGACGGACCGTTTTCGGGGCTGATCATGCAGACCAGACGGTCAGCCCCGAGATGCTGCTCCGCCCAGGCAATGGCGGCCATGGCGGCCTCGAACGCCAGACCCCTGCCCTGAAAGACCGGCGACAGGCCCCAGCCCATCTCGACCGCGTCGAGGGGCGGATCGACGATGCGGCGATAGTTCAGCAGGCCGACATTGCCGACATAGCGGCCGTCCTCGCGGGTGCGGATCGTCCAGTTGCCATAGCCCATGGCCTGCCAGTGGCCGATGTCGCGCAGCAGGCGGAACCAGGCCTCCTCGGCAGTCAGGGCCTGCGGGAAGATGTGGCGATAGAATCCCGGGTCGGCCAGCAGGGCGCACAGGTCCTCGTAATCCCCTTCTGCCACAGGGGTGAGGAGCAGCCGGTCGGTCTCGATCCCCCGGCTCATGAAAACAGGCTTTCGGCGCGGGCCAGCCGGGTCTCACCCGCCGCATCGGTGACGGCATAGGTAAAGCCGGGTCGGAGGGCATAGCCTCCTGCCCGTCCCTGCCGGTCCAGGGCCAGCAAGGCGACCTGATGGTCAGCGATCTTCTCGCCGCGCAGACGGGCGAGGCGCTCGATGACCCGTTTGCAGGCGGCATCGGGGTCCAGCCCCGCGCGCATGGCCTCGACCACCGCATGGGCGCCGGAGACGCGCAGGATGTCCTCGCCCACGCCGGTCCCGGTGGCCGCGCCCACCTCGTCATCGACCGACAGGCCGGCGCCGGGGATGGGGCTGTCGCCCACCCGCCCGCGCATCTTGAAGGCCATGCCCGAAGTGGTGCAGGCCCCGGCCATCCGCCCCTGCCGGTCCATGCCGAGTATGCCGATGGTGTCATGGTCGGAGGCCCCGCCCCGCCAGTCGGTGTTCTCGACATTGGCGCGGGGCGCGTAGTCCGAGGTTTCCAGCCAGCGCCTCCAGGCGGCTTCGGCCTCCGGCGTCAGAAGGCGGGTGGTCGCGAACCCCTGGTCCAGGGCAAAGGCGCGGGCCCCCTCGCCCACCAGAATGACATGGGGCGTCGCCTCCATGACGCGGCGGGCGACGGAGACGGCGTGGACGATGTCCTCCAGCGCGCAGACCGAGCCCATGTCGCCGCGTCCGTTCATGATGACGGCATCCAGCGTCACCCGCCCTTCGCGATCCGGAAAGCCGCCGATCCCGACCGTCGTATTGGTGACATCGGCCTCGGCCACGCGGGCGCCTGCCTCGACCATGTCCAGCGCCGGGCCGTCCGCCTCCCGCACCGCGAAGGCAGCGGCATTGGCCGGCACGCCGAAATCCCAGGTCGAGACGAGTACGGCGGGCGGCGCATCGGCGCGGGCGATCCCCGTGGCGGCCGCAGCGGTTGCGGCTCCGGCCAGCACGGCCCTGCGCGACGGGCCGCTCACATCAGCCCCAGCTGCTTGAAGCTGGCGACACCCTTGCGGCCGACGACCAAATGGTCGTGCACATCGACGCCGAGGGCGCGGGCCGCCGCGACCACCTGACGGGTCATGTCGATGTCGGCGCGGCTGGGCGTAGGGTCGCCGGAGGGGTGATTGTGCACGATGATCATGGCCTTGGCGGACAGCTCAAGGGCCCGGCGAACGACTTCGCGGGGATAGACGGGGGCATGATCGACCGTGCCCCGATTCTGGATCTCGTCGAGGATCAGCTGGTTGCGGTTGTCGAGATACAGCACGCGAAACTGCTCGCGCGGCTCGTGTTGCAGGCTGAGCCGGACATAGGACAGCAGGGCGGTCCAGGACGAGATGACGGGCCGGTTGACCGCCTCCTCGCGGGCCACGCGGCGGGCGACCTCGTGCAGGGCGGCGATGTCGAGCGCGGTCTCGGCGCCGATCCCCTTGTTGCGGCCCCGGGTGTCCTCTGCCTTGACCGTCATCAGATCCTCGACCGAGGCGGCCAGCACGGCCGCCAGCGATCCGAACCGGTCCAGGAGGGCCTTGGCGATCGGCTTGACGTCGCCCTGCGGCTGGCTGCGAAACAGGAACAGCTCCAGCAGCTCATAGTCGGGCAGATGGTGGATGCCCGCGCCCCGCGCCCGCTCCCTCAGCCGCTCGCGATGACCGGCATGGTGGGGCGCTCTGGGTTTTTCCGGTGGCTGTTCCAGCATAACCTTCCCCGTCCTCGGGCGAAGGCTAGCCTCAGAAGGTCGGGCGGAACAGGCCTGCGGGGCTGGCGGTGAAGATTTCCACCCCGTCTTCGGTGACGCCGACGGTGTGTTCGCACTGGGCCGACAGGGACTTGTCGCGGGTCACCGCCGTCCAGCCGTCGGACAGCACCTTCACCTGCGGCTTGCCCAGATTGACCATGGGCTCGACCGTAAAGAACATCCCGGGCTTGAGCACCGCGCCCTCGCCCCGACGGCCATAGTGCAGGACATTGGGGCTGTCGTGGAACAGGCGGCCGATGCCATGACCGCAGAAGTCGCGCACCACGCTCATGCGCTGGTCCTCGACCAGGCGCTGGATGGCATAGCCGATGTCGCCAAAGGTATTGCCCGGCCTGATCTGGGCCAGACCGGCCTCGAGCGAGTCATAGGTGACCTCGATCAGCCGGCGGGCGCGGGTGTTGATCTCGCCCACCGCAAACATGCGGCTGGAATCGCCATGCCAGCCGTCGACGATGACGGTGTGGTCGACATTGACGACATCGCCCTCCTTCAGAACCTTGTCGCCCGGAATGCCGTGGCAGACGACGTGGTTGATCGAGGTGCAGATGGTCTTCTCATAGCCCTTGTAGCCCAGGCAGGCCGGGATGGCGCCGTGGTCCAGGGTGAATTCGCGGATGCGATCGTCCAGCTCGCCGGTGGTGACGCCCGGCTTCACGTACGCACCGATCATGTCGAGCGCCTCGGCTACCAGACAGCCGGCCGCGCGCATCCCTTCGAAGCCCTCCTCGTCGTGAAGGCGTATCTCACTGGTGCGGACGAAAACGTCGCCGTCCATATCCTGGGCTTCATACATGCGGGGCGTCCCGGTAAGTCAATTGCGGCGCGCATCGCCGGTCGCGAGCGCGTCATCAGAAAAGAAGGTCACGATGAAGATAGCACGAATGCCCGACATGCGGCGACCAATGCCGGGCGATATCGGCCCTCCGGCCCTGCGACGCAAGTCGGAGGCCGGTTGATGCGCGATCAGACCTCCCCTACCGCCGCCGTCCTGATCATCGGCGACGAGATCCTGTCGGGTCGGACGAAGGACACCAATCTCAACACCCTGGCCCGGTTCCTGACGGCGCTCGGCATCGACCTGAAGGAAGCGCGGACCGTCGGGGACACGCGCAGCCAGATCATTGATGCCGTCCGGGCCCTGTCAGGGAGCTACGACTATCTGTTCACCACGGGGGGGATCGGCCCGACCCATGATGACATCACCGCCGACTGCGTGGCCGAGGCGATGGGGGTCGCCCTGCCGGAAAATCCCGAGGCCCTGGCGATCCTGGAGCGGCGCTATGGTGACGAGCTGAACGACGCACGGCGGCGCATGGCCCGCATCCCCGAAGGCGGCTGCCTGATCGCCAACCCGGTGACGGACGCGCCGGGCTTCCAGATCGGCAATGTGTTCGTCATGGCCGGCGTGCCGAAGATCATGACGGCCATGCTGGATGATGTGGCCCCGCGCCTGCGGGTCGGGGTCATCACCCACGCCCGGACGCTGAAGGTCGAGGGGGTCGGCGAGGGCGATGTCGCGGATCTGCTGAGCGCTGCCGCCGACGCCAACCGGACACTCAGTTTCGGCAGCTATCCCTTCGGCCACGGCACGGTCGGGGAGTATGGCACCCAGCTGGTCGTCCGGGGGCGGGACGCAGCCGCCCTGTCGGCCGCCGTCGAGGCCCTCAAGGAAGCGGTCGAGCTCACCCTGGCGGACCGTGGCGTGCGGGTGTTCGAGGTCCGGCCCGAGGCATAGGCCCTGACACGACACCGCCGCCGTGACGGGGTCACGGCGGCGGGTTGCATGCCTTGTATCGACCGACAGTCCTGTCGACCTCTGGCCGGTTCCGGGCCGGCCTCTCGCGGGAGAGGCCGGTCCGGGGTCCGGATCAGAAGTTGATGTCGATGGTCGCGCGCCGGTTCAGCGGCTCACGGACACCGTCAGCGGTCGGACGGGCCAGGTCGGT
>Ga0115011_10000317_pt1 | contig 41381 bp, 28 predicted proteins | sample TroAtlMetagenome_2_FD_88705 | JGI IMG/M metagenome (GOLD analysis project Ga0115011, IMG submission 88705) | Marine eukaryotic phytoplankton communities from Atlantic Ocean - Tropical Atlantic ANT8 Metagenome | ecosystem: Environmental > Aquatic > Marine > Oceanic | place: Tropical Atlantic... | reverse complement strand
TTCAGCTTCTTCTTCAGCTTCTTCTTCAGCTTCTTCTTCAGCTTCTTCTTCAGCTTCTTCTTCAGCTTCTTCTTCAGCTTCTTCTTCAGCTTCTTCTTCAGCTTCTTCTTCAGCTTCTTCTTCGGCTACTTCTTCGGCTACTTCTTCGACTTCCTCGTATTCGGGTTTCTCGGAGGCAACACTGTACTCATCTCCAGACTCATCCGAATCTTCACCTTCGGTTCCGAGGTCATTATCTTCCTGCTCTGTAGCTTCTAAACATTCATCCTCGGCGGAAGAACTCGTTTCCGTCGCCGCTTCTTCCGCAACAACCTTATCCACTGCGATACCTAATAAGTCGCCAATTCGCTCATTAACGATTTGACCATTTTTAGAGACCAGACAGCCGGCGAGCACATCGTCGGTTAAATCAAGCTCAATATCACAATCTTCATTGAGCAAATAGAGTAAGAGTGTCGTTACATTATTGCCGAACATTTGGCTAGCGTGATATGGAATCTCGGATGGCAGATTGGTCGGGCCAAGAATCGTCACTCCGTCAACAACGATCGTTTCATCCGCTTGTGTTTCTGAACAATTTCCTCCACGTTCAGCGGCGAGATCAATAATAACGGAACCATTGCCCATTCCTTTGATGGCTTCATTGGTCAACAACAGAGGTGACTGACGGCCTGGAATTGCCGCAGTAGTAATGACAATGTCATGTTCTGAGGCGACTTCTGCCATGAACTCACGTTGCTTGTTGAGAAATTCCTCTGTTTGCTCCCGGGCATATCCACCTCCATCTTCAGCATCTTCAGATTTCAATGCAAACTCAACAAACCGAGCTCCCACGCTCTCGACCTGTTCGCGGCAATCTGGACGAACATCGAAAGCACTTACAATCGCTCCAAGACGTTTTGCTGTTGCAGCAGCCTGAAGCCCCGCGACGCCGGCGCCGATAATGAACACCTTGGCAGCCGCCAAAGTTCCGGCAGCAGTCATATTTAAAGGAAACATACGAGGCAACCGATAGGCGGCGTGTAATACCGCTCTATAGCCAGCAATGGTGGCCATTGATGACAGTACATCCATACTTTGAGCTTTAGTGATACGTGGTACCATCTCGAGTGCAATCTGACTAACACCATGGCTAGCCAATTCCTGAATCGCTTCAGTATTGCCGAGAGGGTCACAAGTTCCAATGACGAGTTGACCTGAACTGAGCAGTTCCAAATCGTCTGTTCCATTGACTACATTGGCTCCCAGACTTCTCACTTGCACCAAGACATCGGCACCAGCTAAACCTCTTCGGTCGGTTAACGTTGCGCCTGCCTCTTCGTAAAGTTGATCTGAAATCCCAGCCGATTTTCCTGCTTCATACTCAACAAGTACTTCGTAGCCTGCCGCCTTTAGCTTTTCTACATTCTCGGGTAATAAGGCTACACGGCGTTCATGAGGGAAACGTTCTCGAACAACTGCAACTTTTTTCATCATCGCTATTTCTTGAAATTCACAATCGGATTGTGCCCTTCAACCAACTGCTGAAATCGCAACCCAAGGGGAAATATTGGAATAATACAAATACCGAATGCCTCGCCACAACCGTCATTCAACAAGCCTGGCACCCGTGCACTAGTAATAGAACATTTTGAGGCATTTCATGGCTATCCCAAATCTCCGAATGTGGGGACTATTTGAATTGTTCCTTTCAAATTTTCTTGGCCTTGAGATACTTAAAAAACAGCCAGTTAACGGGCCAATGGCGAAAAGGAAATAAGGCTTTTTCTCAGCGGATTCAGCTTGGCATATATCTTGTCCATCACGAATACCCAAACCGATGAATGACTACTTTTTTCCTCATAACCCTACAGCTAATACACTCACCTGTATCCGAGATATGAGAATCCGATAAAAAGCCTAGTCATACATGTTTTTAGCCCTTGTTAGGTAGAATTCACAGGGTTAGAATCGCTTGTTTCCCAACATATTTGTGTACTTACTATATATGAGGTAAGAACGTTGGTCGCTCAAAAGACCTATATGGCTAAAACTGGCGAAGTCACCCAAAACTGGTGGCTCGTAGATGCATCCGATAAAAGCGTTGGCCGTTTGGCTAGCAAAATTGCAGTGATTCTCATGGGTAAAGACAAACCGTCTTATACTCCTCATGTTGATACTGGTGACTTCGTAGTCATCATTAACGCTGAAAAGGTTTCTTTCAGCGGTAAAAAATGGGAGCAGAAGACTTACACCTGGTACACAGGCTACACTGGGCAGAAGTCGATCACGGCGGAAAAACGAATGGAAAAGGCTCCTGAGTTAATCTTACAAGAGGCTGTTCGTCGCATGTTACCTAAGAATAAACTAGGACGTGTCATGCTCAGCAAATTGAAGGTTTTTACTGGTGGTGATCACACGCATCAAGCTCAGAACCCAACTCCACGAGAACTCGGCTAACACTAGCCGGGTTGAGTTTCGATTTTCACTTTATAAAATTACTTTTCGATCCAACAGCAAAACAAAAAAATGCCAGCAGTAGTTAAGAAATGCAAATTCAACGGTGACTCCTTGGGTACCGGTAGACGTAAGTCATCTGTCGCACGTGTACGTGTTCGCCCAGGATCAGGAGTTATCACTATCAACAAGAAGACTCTCGAAGAGTACTTTAAGTTTGACAAAGATCGCCGGGCCATCCAGGAAGTTCTGGAAACTGCAGGGGAAGCCGAAAGCGTTGATGTGATTTGCACTTGCAACGGTGGCGGAACAACCGGTCAGTCTGGGGCTGTTCGGATGGGTTTAGCTCGCGCAATGGTCAGCCATAACGAAGAGCACTTTCAGGCGATGCGTGACGGCGGCTTCCTCACTCGTGACTCACGTATGAGCGAACGTAAGAAACCTGGTCTCCATGGTGCTCGTCGAGGAACTCAATTCTCGAAACGTTAACCGATTGAGATTAACGATTAAAATTCAATTAACTCCAGTCAACGACGGGCTGGAGTTTTTTTATAGCTTTACCCCATAGATTTAGTGCGCTGCAATCTTACTTCGTCCTTTTTCCCGAAATCATTCGCTGGCAATGCTCGAATGACCTTTCAAAAACAACCCCCGTTTGTTTGGAAAAAGCCTCCTCAGGGTGATCGTATCTCCTATGTCAAAGTCACAATCATTGCGTTGATCTTCTGTCTGACCTGCGATTAGGTATAGTCAAAGGCAGCTCCGAGTGAAATCCATCGACAATTACTGCGCATTAAAAAACCCTGGCCATAGCCAGGGTTCTGAGTGCGGGTGAGAAGATTCGAACTTCCACGGGATTATCTCCCACATGGCCCTCAACCATGCGCGTCTGCCAGTTCCGCCACACCCGCGAGGTAAGTTTTCAGTCTAGGTAAATAATCATTCGCGTCAACCACCTGCGTCGTCACCAAATCTTCGAATTGGTTGTAACGATTATCACTTCCGGTTATTACGGTTAATTCGATTCACACTAACATGTTAGCAGCGAATCTTAACAATCCTGCCACCGAGCAAATTCACGATTACGATTACGAGCAGCTTGAGACGATTAGATAAGGTACCGGTCATGGAAGTCGGTACTCATCCATAAGAGTTCTCATCTCAAGGAGTGGTTTATCTCACTTTTGAACAATTCATCCTTTGACTGCTCCCATGACTATGCCACACTTAAAATTATTCTCTGATATCGAATCCGCCTCCGCAGTGGTAAAAACACCCTTAGCTGATTTGGATGTGACCGAGGCCCGGCGGTTACCCAATTCCAGTGCTCCAGTTGTCTCAATTGCGGGGCTAGAATCACAAGTTAAACAACAAATCAATCAGATTCTAGCAACCGCTTCGACCGCATTATCGGCTAACTGGTCTGCTGTCTACCTGCTGGATGATGAGACACAGAACCTAATCCTCATTGATTACTGCACCACCTCGAAAACGTTACAGAATGCTGACGAGATTCGAGCGCTTCAGTTCTGCACTGCAGACCTCGAGGCTCTCACCGGCCATGTAGTTACACTTGAGAGTGAAGAACGATTGGAGTTTTGGAACGCCCCCATTCACGCACAATCCGGAATCTGCGTCCCTTTAGTCTCCAATAACATGCCAATTGGAACTGTCTGGTTTGCCTTTGAAAACGCACTCGAACCTTCTCAATCCACCAGTGCTCTTTGTGAAGTCATCGCCGACCGTGTCGTTGATTATCTGACAAATCGTCTCACGCCAGCACGTACCGAACAGCACACTAATCTATCGGACATAGCCAAACAGTGGCAATACAGTCGTCTGGCTAGTAAGCGTGCCGATGTTCAGGGTTGGGACATTCAAGGTTGGATCAATCCGGAAGCCCCAATTCATCACACGTTCTACGACTGGCAAATGCGCGAAAATGGCATCGACATCTCAGTGGCTCACGCACAAGGACTGAGTATCGAGGCAGCCCTCACGACCGCCGTGATTCAAACCGGCGTCCGGGCAACTTCGAAAGAAATGGTAACACCCGCCGATACACTGGAACGCGCCAATGAATATTTATGGCGTGGTTGTACAGGCGATCAATTCGCTGACCTGTGCCAATTATCACTGAATCAAGACACCAGTCAAATCACCTTTAGTTCAGCTGGTTCGGCCGTAGTGCTACAAATTACAGGGGATGGAATTCGAGAGCTTGGTCCGGGACTGGCTGGACCGGAACTCGGAGTCATGGACTATGGCGAGTACGAAAATCAATGCTGTGTAACTCAAAAAGATGAGTTCCTCATTGTGTTGACTGAAAACGGCTTTACCGCCATTGAGGGTGACACACGCCAAGCGAAAATCAAAAAAATCCAACGCAACGTAGGTAAAGGTTCACGACTTTCTGCGGCTGACATGATCAAACGTTTACGCAAGCTGACTCTAAACCTAAACGAAGAAGACGCCAGTATTGTCGTGATTAAAAGACTAGGTTAAAGATATTTAGATACGGGCAAATCTTTCGTTGCCAGCCAATCTATTTTCTTGGCGACCTCAGGATCTTCGATTAATGGTGGCGCGTGATGAGGTTTAATCCGCGCATCAATCACGAGAGCGCCTTCGCAACCCCAGTGCTTATGATTAGTCTCGGCTCCAATTCCATCCACATCAACTGCTGGGTTGCTACGGGTAAATGTTACCCACTGGAAATTTCCAAGATTGGCCGTCGTGAATTCTGAATCATCAGCCAGAACAATCAAGGGAAACTCATTAATTGAGTCCACAAGACTAAATGCCTGACAAAATCTCCTGAGGTCATGCCCGTAGCTCTCCCCCGCCTCAGGGCTTTGGACGGCCAGCACACCTGGCATAAGTATTTTAGGATTTGAAAATCCGGGAGGTAAACTAATATCAGCGGGCAGCACCGTTGGCAATTCACGTCGTTTTGGCCCACTTGCCGCCACGACAACCTTGGAACCCTGATTCAAACCATGGCCAGAATAATCCAACGTATCGATAGTAGTTTCGGTCTGGAAGTGCAGATCACGTCGCCAATCTACTCGACACAACACATGCTGCAAAAACCTTGCTGAATCCTCAATATCCAACGACTCATTATCGAAGCGATTAACAATAAACAGATACTTAGCCAGAGAAAGTTGACCCTGCCCGAGTATCGCATTGGCCTGAGTCAGCAATTCTTGCGGGCGACTCTCATTGCTGTAGGGAGTATACCGTTCACTACCAATAGCAAACAGTAACGGATGCACTCCCGCAGCATCAACTGCATGGACGGCTTTGATTCCCGGCAATACTGTTGGTATGACAGGGCCAGTTATTTCATGAATTAACTCACCGAAACGCGTGTCTTCTTGTGGAGGGCGGCCTACAACAGTGAATGGCCAAATTGCGTTTCTGCGATGACGTACACGGGTTACTTTCATCGCGGGAAATTCATGAGGTAAACTGTAGTATCCCAAATGATCCCCAAAAGGTCCTTCCAGACGAGTTGAACCGGGGAGGATTTCTCCTTCTATACAAAAATCCGCTTCCGCATAGATCGGAAGCCAGCCGGGACGCTGAACCATTCCAATCCGGCCACCAGACAGAGCTCCTGCAAAAGTCAATTCGCTCATGCCTTCAGGTAGTGGCATCACAGCGGCTAACGACATCGCCGGACTTCCACCAACAAAAATGTTCACTTTCAACGACTCACCTTTGGCATTAGCTGCACGCTGATGCACTCCGATTCCACGGTGAATTTGATAATGGAGGCCCACCTCTTTATCAGATATGTATTCCCCACCACTAAGCTGCACTCGGTACATGCCTAGATTAGCCTGCATCATTCCTGAGCGTTCCGGATGTTCCGTATAAACCTGAGGCAAGGTAATGAATGCCCCGCCATCATCAGGCCAGCTCTGCATTTGAGGCAAATCGGAGATCTTACAGGTTGCTTCCATGATCGGCCCACTTCGCCTGCGTTTGGGAAGCATCTTCAAAGCTTGCCACGGTAATCCAAGATTACGTAGAGGACGCTTGAGAACTTGAATTGGGTCAACTTTAGCAGCAACCAAACGTTTCACCTGCTTCAAAGTATCGCGAAATATATATTCGCTACGCTCCAAAGTTCCAAACAGGTTCGAAACCATTGGAAACTGACAGCCGATCACATTTGTAAAAAGTAATGCCGGACCATTGTTAGCAAACACACGGCGTTGAATCTCTGCGGCCTCTAGATGGGCATCTATCGGTTGCTCGATACGAATCAAACGTCCGGCAGCCTCTAAATCCCCTACGCAATGTTGAAGGTTTTTTACCGACATAGAAAACTGAAACTTGTTCTCAACCTTCTAAAAACTATTGAAATAGCATGTAAATTCTGATGTTTACAGTCCAACTGCGTTCTATCCATCATACCAAGTCCTTTTAAATTCCAAATAAGGGCAATGGTGGATAAAGCACAGAGCGACGAAAATCAGTAGAATAATCTGCTGGATTTCGTTCGACATGATGTTGACGATCATTCCCCTTTTCATAAAAACTATGACGAAACAAGGACGAACACTCATGACTGCCGTGACCACTTCGGAGTCCATTCTAAATATACAAGCCGATGCGGTCGTCGTCGGAATCTCCAGCAATACACTTTCAGGGGCCGCCTCTGAATTGAACGAAGTGACCAAGGGTGGCCTGCAATCACTGATTGATTCCAAGAAAGCCAAAACCGCTGCGGGCAAAGTCACTTCGTGGCTCCAACCTCAAGGGATTCAGTCACCAGTCGTCGTGATCGTCGGTTTAGGTGACAGCCCAACCGCCGGCGACTGCTTTAAGGCCGGTGGAGCGGCGGCCAGATCACTCACCAGTTCCAAATTAGAATCCGTTGTATTTTACTTTCCGGAACTGGACTCTGCTTTACTGGAATCCGCTGTGGCAGGCAGTATTGTTGGTAGTACAGGGCAAGAGTTACATAAGAAAAACCCGAGTCGTCACGCTCCGGCTCAGATCTTATGGGCTACGGCCAACACCGATGCCGTTGCCAACGGCAGTAAAATTGGTGCCGGAGTGAATCTAACCAGAGAACTCGTCAATCAACCGCCTAATTATATTTATCCTGAATCGTTCGCAGATCAAACTGCCGAACTTGCAGAACTAGAAAATGTCTCTGTCGAAATTTGGGATAAAGCTCGATTGGAAGCAGAAAATTGCGGGTCACTTTTAGGGGTTGCTCAGGGTTCAGATTTTGCTCCGCGTCTGGTCATTATTCGTTATAAAGGAAATGACTCGGAAAACCCAAGCATGGCAATCGTAGGGAAGGGCGTCACTTATGACAGTGGTGGACTTTCACTAAAACCAAGTGAGGGGCAAAAGACCATGAAATGTGATATGGCTGGTGCGGCCACTGTTGTTGGCACTATCAAAGCTGTCGCCGAATTAGGAGCATCGTGTCACATCGTCGGGCTAGTGGGTCTGGTCGAGAATATGGTAAGCGGCAATTCATATCGTCTGGGCGATGTCCTGACTTCACGTAACGGTAAAACCATCGAGATCCTCAATACCGATGCCGAAGGAAGATTGGTACTTGCGGATGTTCTTGATGTAACACTGGGTCTGAAGCCAGACCATATCGTTGACTTAGCAACGCTCACAGGCGCTTGTTGCGTAGCACTTGGATTAGATATTGCCGGATTGTTTACGAATGATCAAGAATGGTGCGACCAAATCATTAATTCAGCTGCAACCGTGGGGGAAGAAGTTTGGCAAATGCCGATGACGCCACACTTTAGCGAACAATTAAAAAGTAAGATCGCAGATCTGAAAAATATTGGTACGGGCCGCTGGGGCGGCGCCATCACCGCAGCGAAATTCCTTGAAGAATTTGTTGGGGATGCTTCCTGGACTCATATAGATATTGCTGGACCAGCCTTTGCTGATACAGCAAAATCCTATATAGATGGAGGTGGGAGTGGCGTTTTAGTACGGACACTCGTCAATATTGCTCGCGGGATGTAAGGGTAATCCGACTCGGAAATAATGTGTCGTAAGGTATTGAATCGTATTACATGAGGTTGTCCATTGGACTCCATTGCAGAATTCATCCATCACCATCAATACATGATCTACTTGATCTGTGTTCCCGTTCTGGGGATTTCAGCTCAATGGCTCGCATGGCGTTTGCGTCTTCCCTCCATTCTGCTTCTGCTTGGATTCGGGATTCTATTAGGTCAGGCCATTACGCCAGCCGGGGTAATTAAAAACCTACCTCGTATTGATAATGTCACAAAGCATGCTGAAATCCATATAGAACAACCGAGTGAAGAAATGCTTCCCGCCGTTGATCAAAACGGCAACCCGTACAAATCGGAACAAACCAACCAGCTACGTGGAGGGGCCATCGATGTTAATGCGCTGCTTTTACCACTGGTCTCATTCTGTGTGGCCATCATTCTATTTGAAGGGGGGCTGACGCTTCGCTTCAGCGAATTAAAAGAGGCTGGCAGTGCCACGATACGTCTTTGTACTTTAGGTGCCGGAGTGACGTGGGTTTTATCCACAATCGCTGTTTATTCAGTCGCCGGATTTGCAAATTGGGAACTCTCTGCACTGGTCGGAGCCTTTATGGTCGTTACCGGCCCTACCGTGGTGATTCCATTGCTGCGGCACATTCACCCCTCCAAGAAAATGGGATCCATTGCGAAATGGGAAGGTATTATCATTGACCCAATTGGTGCTGTACTGGCCGTTTTGGTGTTCGAGTTTATTAGAAATTACGGAGAAGGCGGTTCCTTATGGAGTGTTATCCTAGCGCTCTTGATAACCATTGTTACCGGTCTGGTTATCGCCTATTGTTCTTCCAAGCTCCTGTTATTGTTTACTCGTAAATACTGGATTCCCGATTACCTGCACGGTGTCGTCTTCTTAGCTGTTGCTTTGGGAACTTTTGGTATCTCAAATCTAATCCAGGAAGAGTCAGGATTATTAACTGTCACCGTTCTTGGGATCTTGCTGGTCAATCAAAAAGAAGTCTCTATCCACCATATTATTGAATTCAAAGAACACCTCGGCGTGTTTCTGATTTCAAGTTTATTTATCGTGCTGGGATCGAACTTTGATCTTTCACAGATCCCCGAAGTTGGCTGGCAGGGACTGGGCTTCTTAGCCTTCATGATTGTCATCGTCCGGCCGGCGAGTGTTTTTATATCGACGATCAAATCCGACCTGTCATTTAAAGAAAAGGTCTTCCTCTCATTCCTTGCTCCACGCGGAATTGTCGCTGCTGCGGTCGCCAGTGTGTTTGCTCTGGAACTGGGGCATGTAGGAGGCATGGATCAGGCACTGGTTGATAAGATCGTACCGCTAACCTTCATTTTGATTGTGGGAACGGTCGCAGTTTACGGACTAGGCGCCGCACCACTGGCCCGCCTGCTTGGATTAAGCGAAACCAACCCGCAAGGAATTCTTTTTGCGGGGGCCGACCAATGGGTCCGCGACCTCGCCGGTGCACTCCAGCAAACAGGTCACCATGTATTGATGCTGGATACCAGTTTCAATAACTGGAGCCAGTGTCGCATGGTCGGAATTCCGGCAGAGTGTGCAAGTGTCCTGTCTGACTACGTTCAGGAAGAACTCGACCTCAGCGGCATCGGGCGTGTTCTGGCAGTCACGCCCAATGATGAGGTCAATGCCTTAACCATGCAGGAATTCTCAAGCATATTTGGCCGGCAAAATATTTATAGAATGCCGCCCTGGGATTACAAAAAAGGGCGGCGATCCAGTGAAGGTGGGCATGCCGCCGGAAGGTGGATTTGCCATCCGCAAGTGACTCACAATCTGATGCGACGGCAAGTTCGCGATGGCGGTACGTTTAAAGTAACTCGGATTAGCGAAGAGTTTACGTACGAACAATTTATTGAACGTAACGGGGCGAACTGTATTCTCTTCTTCACCGTAGATACCAATAACAATTTGCTCATCAATACCGTGGAGGATCCTCTCAAAGTGAAGGCGGGTGACACCATTGTGTCGTTCGTTCCCGGCGCAGAACTTGGTTTTGATCCTACTGTTATTGAAGAACATTAGAGCCTCTCTAATTAAGCTGCCATCTAGGAAACGGGTAAGCTGGCTAGCATGTTCGAGATATCGTTATCTGTTGGAATGCTCTACAATGGCGGGCAGTCACTAATCCTTTTTTTCGCGTACAGGTGGGACATGTATATTGCCAACTGGTTTCCAGGACTCCTTTTGATCTCGAGTCTGACTAGTCTTTCACTAATAGCAGGTTGCGGATCTGAGGAGGACGCGGGTAAGAATGCTGATGACAACTTTGTCGTTGTTAGTGAAAACAACGATGCCAATCAGATTACAGTCCCCGTTAATTCTGATGATGAAATACAGGAATCTACTCCGCTTCAACCAGTACCAAACCCTCCTCCGGTCGCTGCACCAAATATACCCGCCCCAGTCAATACTCCTCCAAGTGTTATCAGTTTGCTGGCTAACCGTCTGGGTGAACCAGTGCCTACATCTGAATCTTCTGTTGAAACATTACAGAAGTTTATTACTGTTCTCAACGAACAACCTCAATTAGCGCAAAGTCAGCAACAACTGCAACAACTTTTGCAAATCATTTCCCCGGAAGTCATCAAGCTTTGTGACATGCTACTGGCGAAGGACAATTTGTCGCAAACCGAGAGGCTATTCACCTTTAACGCAAAATACACTGCACTCACTCAGTCCCTTCAACTCGGAGATAGAAAAGCTCTTGCGATGCTGGGACAATTGACGGCCACTATGTCTGCCGACGACGATGAACTCGTTTCTAAGAATGGTCGGCTGCTAGCTCTACAAACAGCTACTCAGAAACGTCTTATGGATGCCCAAGGTGCTGGCCAAATAACAACGGCTATCTCAGCGATTAGCAAAGACGTGGAACCCTGGCTGGAGGGATATACCGAAGATCAGGAAGTATTTGCGGTTCTTCAGGGTATCGGCCTAAGAATTTTACAAATGGATTCTGAACAGGGAAGCTCTTTATTACAGTCAATTGCTCAAGCCTTTCAAAATAGTAACGACGAATCTATCGCTTTGGAAGCCAAGGCAACGATGGAACAACCGGCAATCGATAACTCAGCGATTTATCCGGCCGCATCCAACTATGTCAATGCGCCCAACTCCGAAGAAAATAAAGCAGCTCTACTGGTCGCAATCGACAAGGTCCTGAGCAATCCCGAAAGAGGTCTCGGAACATTTCGAACTTTACTCGATATTGTGCAACGTATCGAAGACGCTGAAGTCGCGCTCGTAGTTATCGACAAAACTTCGGCCGCCTTTATCGATTTGGAAAACGCGGAGCTTACTTCAGAGGCAAAACAACAGCTCGACAATCTCCTTGGGCAAATTATTGTTGAACAACTCGGTATCATCGACAAATTTAGAGCGTTGTTGACGACTCCTTCAGAGGAAACCAAAGCTGCAGTCGTAACCGTTTACAGAGAGATGGTAGAACACCCCCGGATGAATGCTACACTCTTACTTTCCATGATGCCACTGGTTGAGCAAATTGCTGATGCAGACAAAGAAGTCACCGCTCAGATCCAAGAGCTGTCAATTCAGGCTGCGGACAAACTATTAGACGATGAGCAAAAAGGTTTTCTCACTGAAAGCCTCACGAAGATTATTAATCGCGTTAACCTGCCTGGCTCCACCATGGCATTACCAACGCGGACTCTACAAGGTGAGCAGTTCGACTGGGCATCGCTAAAGGGCAATTATGTTGTCGTCGATTTCTGGGCGACTTGGTGTGGTCCTTGTCTGGCTGCCATCTCTGAAATTGAGTCACTGCAACAATTGCATGCCGATAAAAACCTGAAATTTTTGGGTTACAGCATCGATGCGGATCGTGCACAACTTAAGACCTTTCTGGCGGATCGTGAAGCTAACGGCCAGGCGTTTAAGTGGCCTGTCGTAACCGATGACTTTGATATCGATCCAACAGAACTTGAGCAGGGCAATGCGGTCGACCTTTCATGGAAGATGCCCTCCACCGTCTACTGTGGTATTCAGGGCATCCCGACCATGATCATCCTCGACCCGGAAGGCAAGGTGATCACAACCATTCAGGGTGTTCAGGCTCTGCCTGCTGAACTAGATAAAATCTTTACCAAAGAAGTCCAGCCCAGCGAAACTCCGGACGAACCCGGCGCAAGTGAGAGTAGTCGATACCTACCGGTTCCTCCTCGGTTCCAATTCGCAGCCAAAGTTGCACTGCAATCTTTCGCTGGTCAAACCGGCAATAATCCTGAACAAGAAAGCGATCTGCTAAAAGGCAATCCATATCTCGCTCCTATGGATTTAGACAAGCTGGAGTTGATTGATTACCTGTTTGACATGCAGGACAAAGTCTCAACTATTCGCCAACGACCCGGTTTTGCTGAAGCTGTACTGAATGCTTCAAAACGTCTTTTAGCAATGGAGACTTCCGACAAGTTCCATGTGATCGCTGCCGAGGCTGCTTGCAACATCTTACACGAACAAGCTGGTCTTGGTAATGAGAAGATGGATGAACTACTCGTTCAGTTTGTGAGCTCGCTTGAAGCCGACTCGCGGGAAGGAATAAAAACGCTGGTCAAGTTCCATCAGGCAGAACGCCGCGTATTAGCCGTTAACGATTTGGAGTGGTCGGAAATCGCCATCATTCTCAACGATACTCACACTTACTTAGAGAAAGAAACTCTCAACGAAAAACACTTGCGGATGGCGATTGCTATCGTCCATGCCGTTAATCAGTCTGACGAATTTGAAGTGCGAGCGGAACAATACCAACGCTTTGGTAAGCTATTTGCTGGCAGTGGCTTCAAGCGACTTGCCAACTATGGCAAGAGCATCATCCAGGCCGCTAGTAGTGGGCCGGATGCCTCAGAACTGGTTGGGAAAGACATGGAAATCGAGGGGCTTACCGATTTCGGACAACGTATTGATTGGAAAGCTTATCGTGGCAAAGTTGTGTTAATTGACTTTTGGGCAACTTGGTGCGGGCCATGCCGTGCTGAAATCCCCAATATCAAGGCAATTCACAAAGAGTTTCCCCGAACTGTCTTTGACATCGTTGCCATTAATCTCGACCGCGAAGAAGGAGCTTTGGCAGCATTCCTAAAAGAGAACCCATTACCTTGGACCAACGTGATTGGCAACGACGCAGCGAACGTTGCAAAGAAATATAGCATTACTGCCTTACCCACAATGATGGCCATCGGTCCGGACGGAAAAATTCTGGCGGTTGCTCACCGAGTCGAGGCCTTAAAGCCTGCGATTCAAAAGGCTATCAAAGAGTTACCTTAGCACAACAAATTCGTCGCGATCCAATGGTTAAGGCAGATGGTGCCCCATTTTGTCTCGTTTTGTTTCCAGATATTTTTCATTGTGTTCGTTCGCAACACTCACAATCGGCACCTGGTCAATGACCTGTACGTCATATCCACGAAGATTGAAGGCTTCGATCTTCTTAGGATTATTGGTTAGCAATCGCAACTTCGATAGCCCCAGATCTTTAAGGATTTGCAAACCCACACCGTAATCTCGCATATCTGCTTTGTGCCCCAATGCATGATTGGCTTCAACCGTATCAAGCCCCTGATCCTGCAATTCATAGGCTTTAATCTTCTCAGCCAGGCCAATACCACGTCCTTCCTGAGGCAAATAAACAACGGCACCGCAGCCATTTCGACTAATCATCTCCAAAGCCATATGCAGTTGATCACCGCAGTCACACCGAAGACTCGTTAAGACGTCTCCCGTAAAACAACTGGAATGCATTCTCACCAGCGGAGGTTCGTCACAATTGCTAAGGTCACCCATACGAAAGACCACCGGCTCCAGATCTTCAAAATCGACACTATAAACGATAATCTCAAAATCCCCATATTTAGTCGGTAGCTTCGCTTCCGCGGCGCGGTGCACAAGTTTCTCGCTGACTCGACGATGGGCAATCAATTGCTCAATAGAGATAATTTGGAGATTTTGTCTTTCTGCCAGCTTCAATAATTCTTCGCGCGACGCGCGGTTGCCCGTCTCGTCAAGAATCTCACACAACACACCAGCGGGTTGCAAGCCTGCCATGCGAACTAGATCCACACTCGCTTCGGTATGGCCTGCCCGTCGTAATACACCCCCCTGCTTGGCTACCAGCAAATGAACATGGCCCGGCCGAACAAAATCCTCTGGGCGACTACTTGGATCGGCAATTGTCTTCACCGTTAAGCACCTTTCGTCAGCAGTGACACCCGTTCGGCACTCGATGTGATCTAATGGAGTCATAAATGCCGTTGCCAGCTTTGAGTTGTTCTCTTCCACCAACGGAGCAAGTTCCAAGCGTTCTGCCGTCTCTGGTAATACCGACAGACAAAAATCGCCTCGGCCACTGAGAACTAGATTGATCGATTCGGGTGTTGCTTTCTCGGCAGCACAAATGTAATCACCTTCGTTTTCACGATCTTCCGCGTCAACGACAATTACGACTTCGCCACGAGCAATGGCATCAACGGCTTGCTTCACAGTCGAAAACTCTGCAGTCATTCTTTGAGTCTGCCTTATTTGTTCATTCTTTGGGGTTAATGCTATCAGGACTAAGCATAAAGCTGATGAAGATCTGACGCGTTAACCAAATTATAAGCCTCGGGTGTCTATTTGATTAGGGGTTAACCTGTAGAATAAGGGGAGGACAATTGGTGGTTGCAGGGGGACTTCCGGTTACACCAAATGCATGAGAAATGCCTCCTCTTTCTAATCGTCGGCTGATTCAAAATGCTCAAACGCGAAGAATATATCGAACAGGCCTACTTCTTTCAAATCGTAGGTGAACGCCTACCTCAGCAGATTCCGCTTCAGGACGTTATTGAGCAGGTTCGTGACGAAGTTTTGGCAACCACGAAGCTACCTCTTGCTCTTGATTACATGCTTACTGAGCTTTGCCACAGCGGAACACTCCATCCAGCGATGCGACAACTCGAACATTACTTCACCCCCTTCCAGACCTATCTAATGGCGGAAGCGGAAAGTGATGATGGCAAGTTTGATTTACGTACTGCCGTTCAGGTTCTCAAGCGCGAAGTTGAGTATCGAGCTGAGTCTCCAACTCGTACGGGCTTGTTTATGTTCCAGCTCGAATGCCTCTGCCATAATCGTCTGAAGTATGATGCCGGGTTGAAGGCAATCAGCGAAGACCCGATCTACAACCAGGATTGGAAAGACTGGATACTGATAGTACGACGCCAGATTGGTATCGTTGATCTGGCAGACCTAATCTATGTACGCAGCTGGCATCTGGCCAAAATGCAAACTACCGATCCGGATCCTGGACAAGCGGTATTGTTTGGTGAACAAGAGGGGCGTATCGCACTTGCCAACAGACAAAAGGAACCCATGTTCCTGTTTGCTGCTTTACAAAGACAGCTTGCTTACCCAAAAGTTCCGCGACCAAGCGTTGAGGAAGACTCTGCCAATCGCTTGCTCATTCTGGAAAGAAAGCTTGATCAACTCACCCAACGCATGAAGTTAGTCGAAGACGATTCCCGAGATTCCGTTGACCTGTCCAAATTCTATAAAAAGCCCAACTAACATCGATTCCCAATTGCTCCCAAACACTGCATTAGATTTGCTAATTCCATGTTCATAATTACGCCCAAATGATGGGTTTGCCCTAGGCCAAATCATTCTTACAAAAACTCTTCATTTCTTGGTTGTCAGTAGTGTTATGAAATACCTTGGGGTGGTAACTTTTAATTAATATGGTGTAAACTTTAGGCGCCTAAATGTTGTCTTAAATGCATCATTAATAAGAGGTAGGGTGAAAAATGGGGGCTCCATTTTTTCACAGGACGAAACATTATCCACGGTTAAAGAAATCCGAGCGGGAATCAACTAAAAGTCGGTATGTTGTCACTGAATTGCGGCTTCATATAGTCCTATTTAAAACATTTGAATGGCCTGTGTCCGACATTCCCACTGCCTTTCGTTAACCTCATATATTTAGCTCTTTTAATAATTATCCAATGGCATCTACAGTAGAAAATATCTCTCGAGCAACTATCCGGTTTGCTGGTGACTCTGGTGACGGTATGCAGCTTACCGGGACTCAGTTGACTAACACGTCTGCTCTGGCCGGAAACGACGTCGCTACATTTCCTGACTTCCCAGCTGAAATCCGAGCGCCTCGTGGAACGCGAGCCGGGGTATCCGGTTTCCAGGTTCAATTCGCCTCGGAAGACATCTTCACTCCTGGTGACCAACTCGACACACTTGTGGTCATGAACCCTGCGGCCTTGGTGACTAATATTAGTGACCTGCGAAGCGGTGGACTGCTGATCGTTAACGAAGATAACTTCGTCGACAAAGAATTTCGTCTGGCAAAAATCGAATCAAACCCACTCGACGATCCGGACATGGATCAGTACCGCGTCATCAAAATCAAGATGACGCTGCTAACTCGTACTGCTGTTGAAGAGTTAGGACTTAGCAACAAATTTGCAGACCGCTGTAAGAACTTCTTCGCGATGGGTTTCGTGTACTGGTTATATAACCGTGAACTGCAGCCAACTCTGGACTTTATCAATACTAAATTCGGTAGCAAGCCTGAAATTGCCGGAGCCAACGAAAAAGCTTTGAAGGCTGGTTATAACTACGGTGAAACTACCGAAGCAGCTATCAGCACTTACCAGGTCGAAAAAGCAAAGCTCAAATCGGGCACTTACAAAAACATTATGGGCAATCAGGCTCTGGCCTGGGGTTGTATCACGGCGGCTCAACTTAGCGATAAAGACCTTTTCCTTGGCTCTTATCCAATCACACCAGCCTCTGACATTCTGCACGAACTTTCTAAACATAAGAAATTCGGCGTGCGAACGTTTCAGGCTGAAGATGAAATTGCAGCTGTTTGTGCGACAATCGGTGCTGCCTTTGGCGGACACATGGCGATCACGACCTCCAGTGGACCAGGTATCGCTCTAAAGGGTGAAGCGATGGGTCTCGGCATGATCCTTGAACTACCCATGCTGATCATCAATATTCAGCGTGGTGGACCAAGTACTGGCCTACCAACGAAAACTGAACAGTCTGACTTGTTGCAATGTATGTATGGTCGAAACGGTGAATCACCCTTGCCTGTCATCGCCTCACGCAGTCCGGCCGATTGCTTCGAGACAGCCATTGATGCATGGCGAGTTGCTGCCAAGTTCATGTGCCCTGTGATTATCCTCTCCGACGGATACATCGCCAACGGGGCCGAGCCATGGCGAATCCCGGACTACGACGCACTGGAAAAAATAGTGATTCAGCATCCGGGTGAACGAAGTGAGGATGATCCACCATTCCTCCCATACAAACGTGATGACAATTTATCACGTCCGTGGGCCTTGCCCGGAACCAAGGGGCTGGAACACCGCATTGGTGGACTGGAAAAAGAACACGAAACCGGAAACGTTAGTTACGATCCCGACAACCACGAATTCATGTGTAAGCTTCGTCAGGAGAAGATCGATAAGATCGCCGATTTCATTCCGGAATTGGAAGTCGATGGCGAACAGTCGGGTGACCTACTTGTATTGAGTTGGGGCGGTACTTATGGTGCCTGTACAACAGCGGTAACACAATGTCAGGCTGAAGGATTGAGCGTCTCACATGCTCACCTGCGTTTTATCAATCCATTCCCGCGAAATCTGGAAGCACTACTGGGTAATTTTAAGAAGGTGGTTATTCCTGAATTAAATCTAGGGCAGCTACAAAAGATTATTAAATCAACATACGGCGTTGATGCTGAGGGAATTCACAAAGTGAAGGGGCGTCCATTTAGCGTCTCTGAATTATTAGCACAATTTAAGGAATTGGTCGGCTAAGTCAGACTGACCAGTCTTTCATCAACTATCAGGTTTATCTCAATGAGCACAGAACTACCAGTACTAAAGCCTGCTGATTTTGGCAGTGACCAGGATGTCCGTTGGTGTCCAGGCTGTGGAGACTATTCTATTCTGGCACAGATGAAAAAGGCATTAGCCGCACAGGGCTTTCCTCGCGAGAAGACCGCTTTCATCTCTGGCATTGGCTGCTCCAGCCGCTTTCCTTACTACATGGCAACTTATGGCATGCACTCCATCCACGGACGTGCTCCCGCATTCGCCACAGGCCTAAAGTCAGCTCGACCTGACCTTCAGGTTTGGGTGATCACAGGTGACGGCGATGCATTGAGTATCGGTGGTAATCACCTAATGCATGCAATTCGCCGTAATGTGAACATTAACATTGTCTTATTCAACAACCGAATCTACGGTTTGACCAAAGGTCAGTACTCGCCAACTTCCGAAATCGGCAAGGTCACCAAAAGTACTCCCATGGGCTCAGTCGATAACCCACTGACTCCACTGTCCGTAGCTGTTGGATGTGGAGCAACCTTTATCGCTCGTACCATCGATACAAATGTGAAACACCTGGCTGCCACGCTTCAAAAAGCGGCTGAACATAATGGAACTTCGTTCGTGGAAGTTTACCAGAACTGCAATATCTTTAATGACGGTGCGTGGAAATACGCAACAGATCGAGCGACCAAGCAAGACAACGTGATCGAACTCGAACATGGCAAGCCTCTGATCTTCGGGGCCGAAAGCGATAAGGGGATTCGACTCAATGGTCTCAATCCGGAGGTTGTTGAACTTGGTAACGGTATCGCGGAAGACGATCTGTTATTCCATGATGCGGAAGCTCCCGAGCCCACCATGGCATACTTACTATCCCGTATGCACCAGCCTGAATTCCCTGAAGCTATTGGTGTCTTCCGCCAAATTGATGCCCCGATATATGATGACCAGCTCAATGCACAGGTCGCAGCGGCTCAGGAAGCTGCTCCGAACGCTGTCCTAAACGATTTATTTAACTCCGGTAACACTTGGGAAGTTGAGTAAGCAGACGCTCAAAAATCAAAAAGCCCGAGAGAATCAACTCTCGGGCTTTTTTTATAGTCTGCCTGGCGTGTCCTGATTTACATGAATTCCTGGCTAAGAGGTTTAATGGTGACTTCAGGGATATGAGCCCGTGGAGGTAACGTAGCAATCGAAAGTGCCAGATGCCCTAAATCTTCCGGTTGCAACATGCGAGCACGATGTTCGTCAGTTACAGGATTTGGTCGCTTTTCCAAAATCGGTGTTTCTACTTCACCCGGATAGATATTGGTAACTCGTACACCATCGACATTGGCTTCATTCGAACTTGCAATTCCCAAAGCAGCCATCGCAAACTTAGAAGCAGAATATGCCACGCCACCAAGCGCCGTTGAGCGGATACCTGAGATTGATGAGATATTAATGACAATACCATCACCACGCTCACGCATCTGAGGCAGTGCCTCGTACATCGTGTAGTAAGCCCCGCTGGCATTGATCGCCAGCACCTGATCCCACTGCTCCGGCTCCATCGCTGCTATAGTTCGATTAGGAATATTGGTGCCAGCTGAATTCACCAGAATGTCAATCTCACCAACATTTTCAGCAACCCAGCCAAAGAAATCTTTAACGCTATCACGGCAAGCGACATCCACCGTCTGATAAATCATTTCACCGGCACCATTCCAGGCCTCCGCCGCGTTTTTCAAAGGTTCTTCACGACGTCCGGCAATCACTACCTTACATCCTTCAGCGGCATAGGCCTGTGCAATACCCTGTCCGATTCCTGTACCACCGCCTGTAATAACAGCCGTCTTTCCTTCAAGTCTCATATCAACTCGCTTTTTCTATTAAAAACTACGATAAACATCTTTGCTTACCCGCCCACATCATTAAGACGATATTCCCTGTTTAATCCCCCTACGACTGGTTTTCAAGACAGGGGAAGCCAATTGATGGGGATTAGGGTACCTCGGGAAATGAAAACTCGACATCGAATGAGAAAACTAATCACTTTTGTAGCGTTTCCAATAATTGCACATCTTAGTCGTATTAAAGATAATTAGAGTTGCTCCATCCAAAGGAAGGGAAAGAGCGAGAGCGATTCATCCGGGATTTCATCTTGCAAAACAGCTATGGCCAACCGTGATAACTCCATTGATCCGATCGACGGCACGATCTCTATCGTGACACCGGAGAATATTACATTTCGGTATAGTGTCGCCGGGCCATTTCAACGCGCCACTGCCTTTGTTATCGATTTTCTCATTCGTATTGGTATCATTATCATCCTGCTGGTCCTCACTGTTACGCTCCAATCGACGATTGGAGATGTGGGAATTGGTTTCTTCCTTCTATCGAATTTCATACTCAATTGGTTCTACGGCGCAGTTTTCGAAACCTATATGAATGGCCAGACTCCCGGAAAACGCCTCATGGGAATTAGGGCTGTGACTGTGGATGGGAAACCTATTAACGCCATGCAGGCCGTCATGCGAAATCTGATCCGTACCGCAGACACATACCCCCTGGTTACACCCGCTATGTTTGGTATCGAGTTTGGTGACAGTGCCATCTATGTATCTCCTATCATTCCCACTTTTATTATGGGTTTGATTGTGATGAGTATGAACAAACGATATCAACGCATCGGCGACCTAGTCGCCGGGACCATGGTAATTGTCGACCAGCGAAAAGCTACCTTTGGACTAATCGATGTTCGCTCCCCACAAGTTTTACAAATCGCTGCCATGGTTCCGGCAACATTCCGCGCCGATCAGGAAATGTCACAAGCACTCGCACACTTCGTCGACCAACGCCCGCGACTTTCAGAGGCCCGACGCTGTGAAATTGCCAAGCATCTGACAGAACCACTTTCCCGGGAATTAGGCTTATCTCCCAACCTGGATCCTGACCTGCTACTACAGGCATTGTATTACCGAGCATTTGTCTCCGACGCTCAAGAAGAGCTCGCACAGCTGTCGCCAACTGCGACCATTCAATATCATGCTGCCCCACAGCAAGCATCTGGGTTTGGGCAACCACCTGTTCAGCTACAGTCGCCCGGTTCGCAAGTGCCTCAGCCTAGTCGGCCTTCCGGACGGCCTCCCAGCGGAGGGCTTTTGCGATGAAAGTAGCTGATTTGCTTTTACAACGCCAGCAACAATGGCAGGAGCTCGAATTGCTATGTGATACCGTCAGTAAACGTCGATCTTCGTCGATTTCGGCTGAGCAATTATCCACTTTTGCATCACTTTACCGTAGTGCCTGTGCTGATTTAGCCTTAGCGGACTCCTACAATCTGCCGCCGGAGACGGTCGAATACTTACATCGCCTGGTAGGCCGGGCGCATAGCCGTTTATATCGCTCACGGCGGTTTCAGTTCAACGCTTGGTTTCACATATTGGTATTTGATGTACCCAGACGAATCCTGCGGGATGGCTGTGTCCAATTCATGTTCATCTTTTTTTATGGCACGTTTTTATTGTCGGCCTATCTCGCTTACGAAACGGAAATTTTCCCGGACTACCACATCGATATCATCACTCAGGAGCAACTCTGGTCTCTCGAAGAAATGTATGCCACCTCTGTCGCCGAGGAAGGGCGTGGAATTGGAGCCGGAGGAATGGCCGCTGGGTTTTATGCCAACCACAATACGGGAATTGGGTTAAGCTGTTTCGTAACAGGAATCCTGATTATTCCGGGGCTGCTTGTAACACTTTTCAATTCTGCCTTTCTGGGAGCAACCTTCGGCTATATGGCTCGTGAGGATGTTCCGATGACCGATAACTTTGTTGAATTTGTAACCGCACACGGTCCGTTTGAATTAACAGCCATCGTATTAGCGGCGGCAGCAGGACTTCGACTTGGGATATCATGGGTCAAAACAAATGGATTATCACGTAGCGCCTCACTAAGGAAGTCGGGGATGGAGTCCATGCCGGTCATGGGCGTCTCCATTGTTTTCTTTTTCCTAGCAGCACTCATTGAAGGATTCATTTCCCCTTCTGGCCTGCATTACAACTTCAAGCTAACGATTTGTCTCACTTCTACAGTTTTTATCTTGGTTTATCTGATAGGTTTTGGCCTCTTCAAAGGAGAACGCCATGAAATTCGATAAAACACACATCCAAATCAGAAGCCGCACCGAGAGTGAATTATTAGACATCTCCCTGCATATCATCCGTCGCTTTCCAATACCAATCTTGCTGGCATTCTTAGTCATTGCAATTCCATTACTGTTGATCAACGATTTGCTGTTAAGCCATGTACTGACACTCCAATTTAGCCCGTTGGAATACCGCAGCGGGTCGATTGTCGAACAGGAATTCACCACCTCGGACCTTAGTTTTAAGACTTACCTGTATTTACAAGTCCTATTGATCACGACCCAAGCCCCGATCGCTTCCATCTTATCGACATTAATGTTGAGCAAGCTGATTTTCAATGAAAAGCCAACGATCAAAGGCCTTCTCAAAGATGCCCGATCCTGCTTTTGGAATATTGTTACCGCTTTTGGCTTCCGACGTTGCGTCCTGATCCAAATGGGTCTACTCGCTTTGCTAATGGGGACAGGGTATGCCGGACGCGGAACGATTGTCACCTTCTACACACTAACATTTATTGCGCTGCTTTTCGTTCGGGGAAACAGGCCATATACCTTGGAAATTATTCTTCTCGAACGTCCTGGACGCGATGCCAGCAAGGGCATGACACTACATCAGCGTAGTAAAATGTTGCATACTGCCACTGGCGGAAATGTTATGGGACGCAGCATGTTTGGGATGCTGGTCGGCGCGGTTTTCTCCTTATGTCTTTATGGAGCAATCGCTTTTTTCTCCATTTCACTGTTCACCGAATCAGGCACGATCGAAAGCTCAGTATTTACAGCGCGTTGGCTGTTTCCAGTCTCATGCTGGCTAGCAGTTTGTTATACCTCCGTCGTTCGATTTATGAATTATATTGACACCCGTATCCTGACCGAAGGCTGGGAAGCGGAATTAAAGATTCGCACCGAAGCTTATAAACTGGAACAACGTCAACAATTAGGCACTAGCTGGTAAGGAGCGTCATATGAAACTGTATTTCCGATTGATGTTCTACGTACTACTGCTGTGCGCATTGGCCCCAACAGTTACCCTGGCTCAGCGTGACTCTGACCCGATCGAATCGGGACGTAAGGCATTGACGCGTGAAACCCCATTTCCATGGTACGACGACCAAGAGGACCAACTCCGACGCATCCCCCTCAATACTGAATTCATCGAGCGGATGCGAGAGCGTATGGAAACCATGGAAGGGCTGGAAGATCAAATCAAGGAATGGCTCGAAGATGTTGAGCAGGATTTCGACCCTAGCAACTTACCATCACCTGACATGAGTGATCTGGAAGATGCTTTAGGTGACTTCGACACCGAGGCATTTATGAAACGTATGGAAGAATACATGCGTCGAATTGCCGAGAATAATGCTGAGAATGAAGCGCGGTCAAATGACCGCATGAACCCCGGTGGACGAACCAATGATGCCGGCTCTGGCAATCCATTCGACGGTGACTCTGATATGCGACGTGGCGGAGGTGGCTCTACCAATAGTTCAACCGGGAGTTCTGGTGGTTTTGAGCCGCCAGATTTAGGCTTCATTGGCGACGGAGCGGGTTTCGCGAAGGGGCTGTTCTACATCGTGCTGGGGGTAGTCGTCGTAGCACTTGTTGGTCTCATCGTGTGGGCTATTCTCAACCGGGAAAAGGCCAAAATAGATCCAGGTGTAACCTCCGACTCAACAATAGTTACCGACGAGCAACGCGTTGAAGAATTGCCATTCCAACTCGACACTACATATAAAAATCTTTTAGGCCAGGCGCGGGAATGTTATCAGGCCGGGGATTACGATCAGGCAATCATCTACCTGTTTAGTTACGAATTGATCCAACTCGATAAAGCAGCACTCATCAAACTAACGCGTGGAAAAACAAATCACCAGTATCTCCGTGAAGTGCTGCCAAATGAAAATTTGAAATCCCGACTGTCTAACACAGTTCGAGCATTTGAAGATGTATTCTTTGGCAACAAAGAACTAAGCCGGGGACGTTTTGAAGAATGCTGGCTGGAGGTAAGTACCTTTCAGAATCTAATCCCGGCACAACAAGTGGGGTTAGTCTAATGCAAAGCAAACACCTGCTTCTCAGCGTGATGGCATGTCTAGTGATTGCTACCTGTCAAACCACCGTCGTACAATCTCAGGAAGACGACATTGATGCTACGTATGGTCAGGGCAATCAGTCCGCCGGCCGTTACAGCATTAATGGCACAGGAGTGTTGGCTCAGATGTTTGAGGATCGTGGACACAGTGTGTTCTATTCACGGGTGCTCGGCCGACCAACCCGACAAGCTGACGTAATCATATGGGCGCCTGATAACTTCCACGTGCCATCCGAATCTGAAGTTGCGGCGATCGAAAAATGGCTCCAGGAGAAATCCAACCGTACATTTATCTTCATTGGACGGGATTACGACGCCACGATGGATTACTGGATTGACGTCGCAAAAGACGCCACTCCGGATGAACAGGCATTGCTCGTGTTAAAACTCGCTGATGTTTGGGGAGCACATCAAGTGAAACGAATGGCAATTATTGATGATGAAGACTGCGTCTGGTTTAAGATTCAGGCCGATAGCACCGTCCGTACAATCCGTTCAGCACAATCCACGACGGACTGGATGGATGGCATCTCATCCGGCGGACTCAAAATGCGATTGCAAAGTTATTTTGTGGAATCCGATAAGGGAAAAAGCGCAAGTTATGATCGGTACGAATACGAGCCGCAACTCTTTTACCAGAACATTCCGTTAATCACCCGAATTCAAAATCGTACGCAATTCAATAACGGTCAGATTTTTGTCATCGCCAATGGCTCATTCCTCCTCAATGTACCTCTTGTCCATCGGGAACATCGAAAGTTAGCGACTAAACTTATCGAAAAAGTCGGAAGGCAGAAGGTTGTCTGTTTCCTGGAAAGTGAATTTGATGACTGGGAAGATGTACCTGTGTTAGAGAATGCACCTTCGGCTGCTCGCCCACCGAGCATCGTCACCATTTTGCAGACTTGGCCATTCGGAATCATTTTGATTCATCTCATCGTGATCGGCATTGTCTATTGCTTCTATCGTTTTCCCATCTTCGGCCGACCCAAAACAAAATATCAACTCAATACGGTTATCGATGATATGAATGAAAATCAAAGTGTTTCCAATTTTGGGCGACATGTCAGAGCTCTTGGTGATTTACTAAAACGTGGAGGCAATACTGTGTTTGCTAAGCATTGCCTGCAAATGTATCGCCAACGATCAAATGAACAAACAACATATCAACCACAAAAACGAAAAAAGAAACCAACCTAAAAAGACCTAAGCAAAGGTAATTGAAATGTCTATTGGCACCTTTAACTGCCCAGTATGTTCACAGCCACTCACACTGCCCCCATCGTTCACGGGAACCCAAGTGCAATGTCCACAGTGCCAGAACATTATCAACGTGCCGGGGCAGGGCGTTCCACCAATCACGCCCCAGCCAATCACGCCCCAGCCAATCTCGCCACAGCCAATGGCTAATACCCCACTAGCCGGAAGTATTGGAAAAATGTCATTAGCCCAATCAGCGGATACGGGCGCTGACACACTGACACGGCAACTCTTCACGAAAATTACAACCGAAGTCGCCAAAGTTTTTGTTGGGCAGGAAGAACTCGTACTGGGAACTCTCGTCTCACTATTTTCGAACGGACACGTACTAATTGAAAGTGTCCCTGGACTAGGGAAGACACTGTTTGTACGAACCCTCGGGCATGTGCTTGGTTGCGAATTTGGTCGAATCCAGTTCACCGCCGACCTCATGCCTTCTGATATCACAGGTGCTCCGATCTTCAATGTAAAGACTCAGGAATTTACCTTTCATCCCGGCCCTGTCTTCACTCAGTTACTATTAGCCGACGAGATTAACCGCTCGCCAGCTAAAACTCATGCTGCACTCCTCGAAATTATGCAGGAACACCGAGTCACCGTGGACGGGGAAAGTTACCAGCTCGATCCTCCATTCTTGGTGATCGCGACGCAAAATCCTGTCGAACAGGAAGGTACTTATAACCTTCCGGAAGCTCAGTTGGACCGTTTCATGATGAAACTAATCGTGAACTATCCGACCGAACAACAGGAAGCAGATATTCTAAAGCAGCATAGCCAGCAAAAGAATCTGGGAGAAATACTAACGAACGAATTGCAGACGGTTTCATCACCGGCTGAAATTAACGAAGCAATCAAAGCCAATGCTGATGTTCGAATTGACGATGCACTGGCGGATTACATCAACAAAATTGTCCGGCTGACTCGTCAATGGCCTCAGCTCTATATGGGTGCTTCGCCTCGTGCTGGCCTCGCACTGATGCAGGGCGCACGTACGCTGGCTGCCTTCCAGGGGCGAGATTACGCAATTCCTGACGATGTCGTTCAAATCGCATTACCTATCCTGCGGCATCGAGTCATGCTAACCGCTGAATCTGAAGTTGAAGGACAGGAGGTAGATCAAATCCTCACTGATCTCATTCGTACTGTCAATGTTCCTCGTCTGTAATCACACGAAACCTAATTAAACGACAACGCTAGAAAACGAGCTTTTATCGTGGATGAAAATCTGGATCAAATCCAACAACAGACGCAGGAGAATCTGGAATTGCTTCAGATGTTCCCATGGCTGACACTTCTGATTTTCACCCTTCCACTTATTTTAGTTGCTCGCAGCAAGGTCTATCCCAGCCTCGTCTATGTTGTTGCTCTATTCCTACCAGCCCTGCTCAGCATCAGCATCATTTTTAAACCTGACATGCTCTTGCCCGCCATCATCCTGGACTTAGTCATCTTCGCGGTAGCTGGATTTGATTTATTCACTACACCCTCTGCGGCATCATTGACGGCGGAACGAATACATCAAAAGGTCGCTTCGCTCGCTAAATCCACCACAATCAAGTTTCAGCTTACAAACAATGGGCGGAGAACATTCAACGTCACCATGGTGGATGATATTCCCGAGGATTTTGAAGTGAACCTCGCCACATTTTCCTCAAAAATCGCTCCCGACGAAACTCTGGAATTTGAATATCAGGTTACACCTCATCAGCGAGGAAATTTCCCTATGTACTGCCTGTATGTTCGAGTTAGATCATCGTTCGGATTCTGGAAACGCCACTTAATTTTACCGTTCAAATCAGAGTTGCATGTTTACCCTGACCTCAAACAACTGTCGCACTATGCATTGCTGGCTCGGACCAACCGACTGGCATTATTAGGCGTTCGACGCACTCGCAAAGTAGGGCAAGACAATGAGTTCGAGCGCCTGCGTGAATATACCCGGGACGACCACTACAAGAATATAAACTGGCGTAGTAGTGCTCGTCACAATAAGCTCATAGTCAAAGACTACCAAACAAGCCAGAGTCAGCGTATTATCTTCCTGGTTGACTGCGGGCGTATGATGACCAACGAATCTGACGGAATGTCGTTCGTAGATCATGCACTCAATTCAACACTCATGCTAAGCCATGTCGCTTTATCTCAGGGTGACTCCGTAGGTCTCATATGTTTCTCAGATAAGGTCCATTGTTTTGTGCCTCCGCGAAGTGGCACCGGGCACATGAATCAATTGTTGCATGCCTGTTTCAATCAGTTTCCTCGTATGGTGGAATCCAGATATGACGAAGCTTTTCTCTATTTAGCCAATCGCTGTAACAAACGGGCCATGGTTGTACTAATCACCAATGTGGTTGATGAAGTGAATTCACAACAGGTTGTACAATACATGCAAACGGTGTCAAAACGCCACCTTCCCGTTAGCGTGATGATGCGTGACCATGAAATCTATAAGGAAGCCGAACAAACAGAAAGTCTATTCAATGCGGCAGCCGCCGCCCAAATTCTTAACTGGCGGCATGACGTACTAAATACTCTTAGTCATCAGGGTGTATTCTCGTTGGATGTGATGCCGGAAGACCTCACCGCTCCGCTGATCAATCAATATTTAGAAATTAAAGCTCGACACTTGCTCTGAGCCTCCTCCTGCATCCCGATTCTTGGTATGTTTTCCCAATCTATCGAAGCCAGCTGGTTTCGTAACGACCTGTTTTCAAGTAATTTGTAAGTATAAAGTGACCGTTTTTAAATCGAAATCTAGAGTGAAACAACCTAAGGATGAGCGATCCCTACTTCCAACAACTATTTGCGGACCGAATCGGTGGTGAGAACTACGGCAAAGGTACCGACATTTATAAATTTGAGAAAATCAAACGAGCTAAACGTAAAGCTCTAGCTGACTTCCCTGATCGACTTTTGTTAGATTTTGGTATCGGTGAAAATGATTCTCCGGCTGATGAAGCTATCCGTGAAGTCATGGCTCAGGAAATCCACAAACAAGAGAACCGGGGATATGCTGACAACGGTATCACTGAATTCAAAGAAGCGGTTGCTCGTTTTATGCAACGTAACTTCAATGTCGAATTAGAAGCGACGACTGAAGTGAATCACTGTATTGGTTCCAAAACCGCGTTATCAATGATTCCTGCCTGTTTTATCAACCCCGGTGATGTCACTCTGATGACCGTACCTGGCTACCCTGTTGCTGGCACCCACACAAAATACTACGGTGGCGAGGTTCATGAACTCCCCCTTTTATCAGAAAATAATTTCCTGCCAGATCTGGATTCCATTCCTCAAGATATATTAAATCGAGCTAAGCTGTTGGTTATCAATTATCCAAATAGTCCAACAGGCAAGTTAGCTCCGGCTGAATTTTTTGAGAAGGTCGTTCAGTTTGCCAAAGAAAACAACATCGTTGTCGTACAAGACGCCGCACACATCCTGCTTACCTTTGATGGCCGCCCAACAAGTTTTCTGGAAACTCCTGGCGCACGTGATATTGGGGTCGAAGTCCATTCACTTTCTAAGGGATTCGACATGATCGGTTGGCGAATTGGTTGGGTTTGCGGCAACCCGCTTTTGGTGCAAGCTTTTTCAGATGTGAAAGACAACTGTGATAGTGGGCAGTTCATTGCTATTCAGAAAGCGGCTGCGGCTGCTTTGGACAATGAGTCAATCCCAGAACGAATTCGAGGAAAATACCGTCGTCGTATGACATCTCTCGTTAAAACCTTACAACAGTGCGGGTTCCAATGCGAAATGCCTGGCGGTTCATACTTTCTCTATACTCCCGCACCTACCGGCGTTCAAGACGGACCGAGTTTCGCTAACGCTGAGGAAGCCAGTCAGTATTTGATCACGGAGCACGGCATTGTGACTGTACCCTGGGACAATGCCGGAGCATTCCTACGCTTCTCTGTCACTTATGTTGCTGAGGATGACCAGCGCGAAGAGGAGTTGATGCAGGAAACGATTTCCCGACTTGGGAGCGTGCCCTTTACATTCTAGGCAGACTGCGCGGTATAAAGCTTTTGCTCCGTATTGCCCAGATACTTTTCTTTAACGGCAGGATCATTGATTGCATCCTCGGCAGTCCCGTCAAACAGAAACTCACCCCGATCAATGACATACACGCGATCTACAATCTCCAGAATCTCGATGGCGGCATGATCAGTAATAAAGAACGAAATACCTTCCGATTCCCGAAGTTCGGAAATCGTTTTCTGAATTCCATCGATGGTGACTGGATCGATACCGGCAAATGGTTCATCGAGCATGATTATCTCAGGCTCGAGAATCAAACAGCGCGCAATTTCTAAACGCCGACGTTCTCCGCCAGAAACACGCCCTGCTTTTGTTTTGCGAATGTGTGTGATATTGAAGCGTTCTAATAGCTCATTGCAACGCTGACGTTTGGCTTTTCCTGTGATACCCTGAAGTTCGATCATCAGATTCAGATTTTGCTCGACAGAAAGCTTCGCAAAGACACTTGAATCTTGGGGTAGATAACCCATCTGGCCTTCTCGAGCACGGCGAAACATGGGCCAATTGGTAACATCCTGATCGTGGAGAGTCACTGTTCCTTCATCAGGACGCTCCATACCGCAGGTCATCTTAAACGTCGTCGTCTTTCCGGCACCGTTAGGGCCCAACAACCCTACAATTTCACCGGCTTCGACTGAGAAGCTAACTTTATTTACGACCAGTTTACGGCCGAAGGATTTAACCAAACCATTGACTTCAAGAATCGACATCCTGTCGCTACTCGCACTACTTGCTTTAATTGGGCTGATTTACTGTGCCGTGTATCTTACTGTATTACACCGATTCTTGGAAAGTTCGGTATGAACGGCCAGTCCAGGAATGGATCACCCTGTGCACGAGGCCAATAGATCATCAATGCCTCACCAATAAATAATTTGCGATTAAATGTATTTTTACCGAGTTCACTGGTCCATCTGTACCATCTGGCATCAGCACTAGCGGGACTATTATCTCCCATGGGGAAGAATTCATCTTCCATTACATTAAAGGCGAGTTGTCCTCGATCTGTGAAAAATGTCGAATCATTCCAAGCGGGAAACAGATCCAAATGAAGCTGAACGACACTCTGCTCTGGAACGCGGAGTTCCGGTTCCAACCAAAGCCTATCAACAACTTCAACATGCTCTCGATACCTTTGAACAAGTTTCCGCGTCTCATCAGAAGTTGAGTTCAGGCTTTTCCTGTATTCCCCGCCTACATCACCACTATTATCAGATGCAATATAGTAAACATCACGGTACACCCGCGAGTTTTCAAGCGTAACAGCAAGCCCGGTTGAGTGCAGGCCAATGGGAAGAAGATCCCCGGGATCTTCTTCAGACCACTTAGGTCCGAGAGTCTGCTCGGTCAGATAGGTTGCTGGATGGTTTAACTCAATCAAATGATCATCGACCCAAACCCGTAATTCATTATCAAAATTACTGTATCGAATCGTGTGCGTGCCTTGACCTCTGATCTCTGTCTGGCCTTCCACCGTGGGGCCTTCATATCCAGTTCCTTCGTCTGTTTTCGCGGAACTAAAGTTACGGCCGCCCTCAATCGACAACACTAGCTTACCGGTTGCAACATCGATTTCACCTTCGTAATGAACTCCTGCTTCAACAATATCAAACCCTAGCTTTCCGCTTTCACTTTCAATAGCAATGTCAAATTCCACGGCCAGATCAGCAACCCAGTATTGTCCGCGTGTGGAGCCGCTCGGCCAATCAACCCGAAATAATTGAGTTAACTCATCTATAGCAGATCTCCCAGCGACTTGATCGCCTTGCATCAATTCGCGAAACTTCGAAATGTATTCCAGACTATCATCCAGCGAAAAACTCAGCTCAGACAAATCCGACTCCGCTCCCTCGCTAACTTGGCTCTCCATTAACTGAGGTAGGAAAAGCCTATCACCATCTCTCTCCACCATACTTTTCGTAATCGTTGTATTGTAAGCATAGACATCTGTTATTAATTTTGGATGCGGCCAGAACATAATTTTCATCTGTTCACGCTTCCAGTCAGCTTCTTCCTGTCGACCCGCGGCTTCTGCTGCTTCCAAATCAATTCGCAACTGATTGTAAATGAGCCAAACATACTGGTCTGGAATATTGTGATGGTAACGAATACTAACCTTCTCCTCATTCGTCCCGTCAATCGAATAGTTAAAGCCTTTAATCGTAGGCTTCCAGTTTCCCGGAGTCCCTTCTTCCGGCGGTGGGCGATATCCATTGGTATAGGCCCCAACCATTCTCCAGGGCTGTGGCCACATCAATTCATCAAGAATCACGGGGCGGTATTGAGTATCGTGCACCAATTGCATCATCGCGAGTTGTTTACGCTCAGGCTTTTGTTGAATCTCATAATCTGCATTTGTATTCGTCAGTGGCTTCGTATAGATATCACCGTTAGAAATCAGCACCTTTTCATTCGGCAAACCAATTAATCGCTTAATGTAGTTCTCTGTTGCGTCTCTTGGGTTCTTAAAGACGATCACATCCCACCGATCAGGTTCATCGAACATATAGGCGAACTTGTTAACCAAAATTCGGTCACCGGAACCTGCATTCTTCGAAAGGACATTTCCCTTGTCCAGAACTTCGGTGAAGCCGCACATCGGACAAACCGTCGCAACGACTTCATCCCTATCGTCATTCTCTTCACTTGCCCCTGCTCGATATCTGTAATTGCAGATATAGCAGTCATGTTCAATATGAGTCCCCTGCAAACCATGAGCCATCGAGCCCGTGGGGATAATGAACGCTTCAACCACAAAGCCACGAAAAATGAATGCCAGGATGATAGCGATCGCGAAGCCTTCCAGCATATCGCGAAAATACATCACGCCACCGTCGACTTCTAGCTTTGTTTGAACTTTGTTTTTCATCGTTCTTTCTAACCGGCCAGTGCCGTTCCCCGTTCAACGGACACGTGAAGGATTTCCTTTAATACCTACTACTATACCTAAGAACTAATAGGGGGCGGAACCACTGTTTGTTCGTAACAAACCGGTAATATTACTAATCGGATAAAATACCGACGATTGCATCTTTTTGGATTGCTTCACCCCACTGCCGGCAATCCCGAGAAACCGGTTGATTGTCACCAATGAGTAGGAAAGCAGGCTTCACTTCCGTGACGTCAGTCTCCCAGCGTTTTGATGTATAGTCCGCTCCCAGCCAATAAATATCCCGAGCTATCCTCAGATGTGTGATGTCTAAAATACCCTCATCGGCCGAAATCGAAATGGGATTTAACCGGGCCGCCAGATCTTTATTATAATCCCCTGACAACTTCAGTCGTTGAGTGTTAGATTCGGCATAGACATTGTTGTTCGCAAAAATCAACAACCCGTCTACAAGACCAACACGAAACTTCACCTCCGTCCCTTTATCATCCCATTTGATCTTAGCGAGACTGACCTTGCCCGCCCGGGTATCAGCTTGACGTCGCAACTCAAATTGCTTCAAGTCCAATTCCAACTCGACATTTAGCAATCGCAACCCCACAACTCCCGGTTCGTAGATTTTTAAGGACACGTCGACCACAAAGTCATCGACGAAATTGAGCTGCGATCGTGGTATGAACTGGTTATAGGGCAAGTAGTCGAAAATCGCCGTCGACGTGCCTCGTTCTACCGGAGGAACGAATCCCGCAACAACATTCCAGTGATAATAATCAAGCCATTGCGGACGTGTTTTTACTGGTGCATCGAAAGCAAACACCTTGTCTAACGTATAAATCCATCCCTGATCATCACCTCGCACACCAAAACGATGAAGCAAGTTATATGACGAATCATGTGGTTGAAAGCGACTGTCGAACACTAAGGAGCTTAACTGATCAAATTCTTGCAGATCCTTCTGGTAAAGTTCGCCGTCAACAAAAAGTTCACCCTCTTCGATGGCAATCTGCTCGCCTGGCAGTCCTACAATTCGTTTTAGATAACGCGAATTCTGGTAATCAAAGACTACACGCTGCCAACGAGTGAACAACCCTTCCTCAATATCTCTGTAGACCACCGGGGTGACTTGGGCAGAAATATCTTCCAGCGAGTTGGGTGCCCCACAATTGAAGCAAATCGGAAGGTTTTCATCACCGACTGTCCCCGCGTCAACGATAAGCGGAATCTTACAATCGTAACACTGCAAAGCATAATGCGGTCCGGGAATCGCTTGTCCCATGCTACCGGAAACGACGGGAGCCTGATAAACCTCCGGGGCGCCTGACTTGCGTAACTGCCATCCAATCAATGCGCCACAAATCACAATCACCAACGCATTTACATAAACGATGGGGCGATTTTGGGGAGCCATGCTTACTTCTTATCCTGACCTTTATCTAGCACTGCCATAAAGGCCTTCTGAGGAATATCAACACTGCCGATACTCTTCATTCGTTTCTTCCCTTCGCGTTGTTTAGCCCAAAGTTTCTTCTTACGTGAAATGTCACCACCATAACATTTTGCCGTCACGTTTTTACGAAGAGCGCGAACAGTTTCTCGAGCAATAATCTTCGCCCCGATTGCAGCCTGAACTGCCACCTCGAACATGTGCCGATCAATCTCCTGCTTAAGTTTCTTGCAGACAGCCCGCCCCCGTATCTGAGAATCAGCCCGATGGCAAATCACGCTCAATGCGTCGACTCGATTACCGTTTACCAATATATCCATACGAACCAAATCAGCAGCCTGATAACCAATAATCTCGTAATCCATGGTTCCATAGCCACGAGTTGAACTCTTGAGTTTATCGTGCAGGTCATAGATTACTTCTGCCAGTGGTAAATCATAGGACAGCATCATGCGGGTTGGAGAGATGTATTCCTGCGACTGCTGCACCCCGCGACGTTCATTACATAACTTCATAATAGCGCCAACATACTCCCCGGGGGTAATAAAGTTAACCCGGACAATCGGCTGACGAAACTCAAGAATATCACCCGGTTCCGGCACCTCCTGCGGACGATGAATTCGCATCTCAGTTCCGTCTTTCTTGGTGACCTCATAGGTTACATTGGGGGCAGTTTGTATAAGGTCAACATCAGACTCCTGTTCCAAACGTTGTTGCACAATTTCCATATGCAACAAGCCAAGGAATCCACATCGGAATCCAAACCCCAAAGCTTCACTGGTCTCCGCTTCAAATTCAAAGCTCGGGTCATTAATCTTCAGCCGGCCTAAGGCGTCTCGCAGTTCTTTAAAGTCCTGCCCATCAGAAGGATAGAGGCCGCAATACACCATGCGTTTTGGTTCTTGATAACCTGGTAAGGGCTCGACTTCAGACTTACTGAGACACAAGGTATCTCCAATGTGAACCATCTCAAGTGACTTGATATTACAAATCACATAACCTACCTGGCCTGCCTGGAGTTCATCACAGGGTGTCTGCTGGGGGGTAAATTGCCCGATCTCGATCACATCATGCGTTGAACCGGCGCGAACAAACTTAATCTTATCGCCTTTGCTAATCGTGCCTTCCATTACCCGGATATATGTAATCGCTCCACGGAATTCATCATAATGAGAATCAAAAACCATAGCAGCTAACTCGGCCTTTGGATCTCCTTTCGGTGGGGGTACATTCTCGATGATTGAATCCAACAAGCCTTCGATGCCAATGCCTTCCTTGGCACTTACCTTTTGAACATCAGCGTCCCCCAAGCCAAACTGCTGCTCAATTTCCCCGATCACTTCATCGACACGCGCATAATCTAGGTCGATCTTATTAATAACCGGAATAATTGCCAAATCGTGCTCAAAGGCGTTATAGCCATTCGCCACTGTCTGAGCCTCAACGCCCTGAAACGCATCTACCAATAACAGTGCTCCTTCGCAACATGTCAGAGCTCTTGATACTTCGTATTGAAAATCGACGTGACCGGGAGTGTCAATCAAATTGAGCTGGTATATTTCATTCCCGCGTTTGTATTGAACACTGACACTGCGAGCTTTAATCGTAATGCCACGATCGCGTTCAAGCTGCATATCATCCAGCATTTGCTCCTTCATTTCTCGCTCGGATACGGTTCCGGTGTATTCCAGCAGACGGTCTGCCAAAGTACTTTTACCATGGTCAATATGAGCAATGATGCTGAAGTTTCTAATGTTGCGGCAATCCATTTAACCGATCTGTCCGTCTCTGTTTTTTAGGCTATGAAGAAGTTTGGCCATATTGTTTACGAGCAACGCCTGCCGCTCCTATATAACCGCAGGAACTACCAAGCGTCGCAAAATCTATAATCGTATTTTCAGCCAGAACTGGGAAGGTCAACTCTGTCACCGTCCTACGAATAGTCTCTAAAAATATCTGACCGATTGGGGAAGCACTACCGCCAAAATCCATCCCTCCCCCCAGTACAACAATCGCAGGATCAATAATATGCATCATGGTCGTAATACCTCGGCCCAAAAATTCGGCCGTTTCCACCACTAGCGTTTTAGCTAAGACATCGCCCTGCTCAGCATGATTTGCAATATCCAGGGCGCTCATTGCACCATCTCGCTGCAGAACACTTATTAACGACGACGCTTCACCTGCTGCCAGCCGCTCTTTAGCACGCTTGACCAGACTCGTGGCACTAACATAAGCTTCCAGATGGCCTGGTTGACCACAGGGGCAAATCCGTGCATCAGGGCCACTCTCGATGATGATATGGCCGCACTCGCTGCCATGGCTATTCTCTCCGTGTAATGCAATATCCTGGAGGATAATTCCACCGCCGACACCGGTGCCAAGAGTGAACATGACTAAGCTGTCATACTCTCGCCCGCGACCAACCCAATACTCACCATAAGCTGCGGCATTACCATCGTTGATAAAAGCGACTGGCTTTCCTGCTTGCTCTTCGAGATAGCTCCGAATTGGGAAAAAATTCCAGCCACTCATATTTGGCATATGGAGAAGTTCCCCCTCTTTGACATTCATCGTCCCAGGTGTCCCCAAGCCAACAGCTCGGATATCCTGCCAGATAACTCCGGCTTCTTCTAATAGAGCCTTTGCAAATGAAAGGATTCTAGCTACACCGTCTTCTGGTCCCTTTTCATGCTCTGTCGCGATCTTCCCATGCGCAAGACTTTGACCGGAATCATCAACGATCCCGATCTTAATGCTTGTCCCGCCTACATCCACGCCAAGGTAGGCAGGAAGGACTGGGCTATCTACAGAAGACATCTGTGTAACTGACTCCTAAACAATGGCTTACTCTCTCTCTTCCATTTTAGACAACGGACAGGCAATCTGTAGTTATTCTATTTTGTGTTTGGAAGAAGGTCACTTATTTCTCTTCATCACCATCAACCCTACAACCGTCAGAACAATACCTCCAACCATCCAAGCACTGACTGGTTCATGGAAGATTACCGCTCCGGTAATAGCGCCTAAAGCTGCCTGGCTAGCATTTACAAGATTGTAACGAGTCACTGAAAGAATCTTAATCGCCGAAACCAAGGCAACAAAGGCAATGGCATTACAAATGCCTGCCAGTGTCATTTGCAGTAGGTGCTCCGCCTCTAAATTGCGTTCTACTTCCCACGATCCGTTAAAAGCGCTGATCACCAATAAAAATAGAAAGCCGGTCACGCTAATGATTGTCATGATCGCCGGTTGTGAAACATCCCGATTACCGACTACCTTAATCACGGCACCAAAGAATCCATAATTAATTCCAGATACAATGACAGCTCCCACGGCCAACGCTAATAAATAGGGGTTCGAATCGGGAGCCTCCAGTGTCCTCTTTAATTGGGCGAACGCCTCTTTCCCGCCAGTCGACAACACCACTACGGCAGTGACCAAAATCGCCATCGACCACATTGTCCTCCGTGACGGCTTATCCTTTAAAAACCACCAATCCACTAAGGCTCCGGTCACAATCAGCACCCCTAAACAGATTGGAACTGCCAAACTAATTCCAATTTTATTGAGCGACCACTGAAAGCCTACATTTCCTAAAAAATGGGAAGCCATGGATAGCAATACCAATCCTAACGCTAACTTAGGTGGACAGAATTTGCTTTCAACTTTTTGGTATCGCCACACCAACCAGGGAAAGACCACCAAAATCGTAGGGACTGCTTTAATACAACTCACCCAAACCGGGTCGCAATCATCCACAGCACGCAGGAAAACATTGGCTGCGGAATACCCAATCGAGGATACGGCCCCCAGAAGAATACCGCGGCGATACAAATCTACTCCCTCAGGAGTGGTGTGCTGTTCCAACTGCTCGTCCGTTTACCGTAAATCTCTGGAGGAGACATCCTGACGAAATTGATTTTCGTCGACCCCCTTACATATCTGCACCAGCGAATCAGGAAGCTCCATGTCTTGAAGCTGAATAAATGGTGGTTGATCTTCTGAGGATGTCGAAAAGGAAGCATCCATTGTACGACCGAAAACTAAAAAACAAACCTTCTGTTCAGACATTTCCTGAAACGCCGCATCACGATCACTTCCATCAATGTAATAACACGTTTCCGCAATTCGACCAATCGTATCTACACCGACTAAGAAGCAAGTCCTGCCAAGCAATTTAGCTTTTTGACGAAACGTAGGCGCTCGTGTGAGAACAACATCATGCGATAAATAGATGGGCAAAACTCGCTTGATACACTCTGACTGATTCATCTCTGGTTTGTCGACATTTTCCACTGACAATTCAAAGTGTACATGTGCCTCTAAAGTCTGACTGGCGAACTCAGCCATTTCAAGATGTCCGACATGCAGGGGATTGAATGAGCCTGACAGAACATTTTCAACTTGACTCGCACCAATTACAGAATAGTGTTGGTTGCGATTGCAAACTTGTTCTACCGCTATTATTAGTTGTAAGGTTCTCTGAACAACACGAAGCATTGTCAGCGTAGCAATTTGTTGTCTCGTGGCGCGCGAAGCGGGTGGAATTTCGACGCGATGGTAGCAAGCCGCTAGATCGTCATCTAACCGAACGGCAACACCAAGATAGATAACTCCGTCTAGTCCCTCCGGAGCTTCTGGCCCTAAATGACCTGTAATCGAAACGGCAAACTTGGCTTCGGGTGTCTGATCTAACGCCCCTTGAGCCATTTGCAAGGCTACGACTGGGCTGACTGCCCCAGCAGAATCAAGATCTTCCTGAGCCACCTGCAACCAACGGTGCTTCGAATCGTTCCGATAAGAGACGTGTGATCCACAGAAATACTCTGAAATCCCGGGCTGGCTACCAATCAGCGAAGCTGCTAGTCCGCTTGTACAGCTTTCAGCGAAAACGAATCGCTGAATCACCTGCTCAGACAACTGACGAATCTCAACTGCCGCTGCTGTTAGCTCTACTCGGAGGTTATCTTCTACCACGGGAAGCTACTTATTCTGAATCGCTCGAGATTTTAGACTTACTATTCTCTTCCAACCACTTCTTACCATTTTCTTTCCACCAGATACTCCACTTCTGATGAGCCTTTGCTCGATTTTCGTCCTCGGTAAATCCACAGGAGTACACTTCATAGACATACACAGGACTGGGACGCGAGAAGCGATAACCATAGTCTTTTGGATTTTGTCTGGTGAGGTGAAGCAGCATAATCAAAGCAGTATCCCTTAGCTGTGTCTTAATGAGCTTTCCTCCAGCCTGAGGTGTACTCCAGGAATGCACTAATGTCTTCTGAGTTAATAACGGCAGCAACAGTTCCACTTCACTTGCTCCTCCAAATCGAGCAGCGCAAATCGCTGCATACTGTTCACTCGTCGAATAGCTAGTGGCGTTGGTTAACAAATCCCGAGCTACTTTGATACCTGACTGCTCAAAACCATAGTTCAGAATGAGCATTAAACCTAAAGTCTTATTGCGGGACTTGGCCGCTATTTCAGCCCATTGACGAGTCATACGTTTACCAACATCTGAATCAGGCTTGTCAATAATCTGCGATTTAATCTTTGAGTAATTCAGCAGATTGTAGACCGGGGAAACTAATGTTTCACGTTCTGCCGTTGTGAGTTGCAAAGCTCCCAACATCACGGCAGCGATACTTTGAACCTGTGGAATAGTAGGGCCGGTGGGAGTATAGTTTCCATAAGGTTGAAGCTGCTTCACGCGTTCTTGTAAAAGTTCAGCCAATCCTTTATTCGTTTCCATTGACCTCAACAAGCTCGCTTCTGCCCGTACCATCGACGCAAAGAATTTTCGTTCGTCAGGACTCACACCAATCTTCTCTTTGTACAGTTGCCAGCCGGGCAAATCATGCTCTAGTTTGCCATCGACATCGTCTACGAACCGCTGCAACTTGTGCTCAAAATCTTCATACATCAGGTCAACATAGATTCGCCGCGTTCGACTACGAATCTCAAGATCAGGGCTACGCAGCCCGGCAGCTAATTCCCGACGAGCAGACATGCCAATCTTGGCCAGTGTCTCATGAGCTCGTTCTCGTACCTGAAAAGAAGGATCGCCTAAAAGCTCCACCAACTTTTGGTACTCGGGGTTCCGTGGAGCGGTCGGCTCTTGCGCATCACTACGAACAGCTGTCGTTATCACAACGAATACCAAAATAAGAAGACGTGCTAATGGATAGATGCTGAGTTTCATTTAATTCTGTGGTTGGCAAAAGAATTGCGACTCACTGCCGCTTGCTTCCCCATTATAAGCCAAATCCATCCGATTCTTAGCCTTCTGTCGTTGTGGGCTGAGCTGTAAATATGGTGAAAGAGGCTGTTTTTATAGTCTTTTGCGTAACCGCGATGATTTTTATGTTTTTTTCTTCCTGCGTTACCAATATTCGTTCGGCAGCGACGAATAAGGGGGTGTTAGTACTGCTGAAATGGATTTCAGTATTTGTTTATCAGGATGTTGCCTCCAACTGGAAATACAAACCGGTTAGGCATGCACAATTTCAATCGCAGATTCTCTTGAAGGGAGACAATACGATGAAAAAGAAAGTTTTGTATGTCGGAGGCGGTGCCGCTGCAGTCATGCTGCTACTTGCACTGCTATTCGGCAGCGACGCAACAAGTTATGTAACCACTTCCGTAGCTAGTGTTCGGGACTCCGTCAAAAATTCCGTCCCCGTGGAATTCGAGTTGGAGCGAGCACGCCAGGAAATCTCAGACGTCACACCTGAGATTCGAAAAAACATGGAGCTGATCGCTCGCGAAGAAGTCGAGATCGAAAAGCTTGAATCTAACATCGCTCAATTTGAAGAGAAATTGGCTGAAGATGAAAAGTCGATCAAGCGCTTAAACGCAGACCTCTCATCGGGTGTTGAATATGTGACCTACCACGGAATCGAATATTCTGCGAACGATGTGAAGCGAGATCTAACCAATCGCTTCGATGAGTTCAAAACGGACAACGAGACTATGGCAAACCTTAGAAAGCTTCATGTCACTCGAATGGACAACCTGAAAACGGTACGCGGTCGACTGGCATCTATGCAGGCTTCACAGCGAAAGCTGCGAGTTGAAATCGAAAATCTTGCTGCTCGCAATAAAATGATCGAAGTTACTAAGTCTGCAAGTGAGTATGAAATTGACGACAGTCAGCTGGCCAAGGCTAATGC
>Ga0115011_10000316_pt1 | contig 41388 bp, 41 predicted proteins | sample TroAtlMetagenome_2_FD_88705 | JGI IMG/M metagenome (GOLD analysis project Ga0115011, IMG submission 88705) | Marine eukaryotic phytoplankton communities from Atlantic Ocean - Tropical Atlantic ANT8 Metagenome | ecosystem: Environmental > Aquatic > Marine > Oceanic | place: Tropical Atlantic... | reverse complement strand
TTGACCACTCCCAAAATTATGTATCCCATCAGAGCCAATACGATAACGTTGCGTAGGAGATTCGCTACCATCCGCAGAAGTATAAAAAAGCAACTCAGTTGGCATACTGCCATCAGCAGGAGTCCCATTTACCATTGCTTTTATTTCTGCGCCGTAAGCGTAAGAATTACCGTCATAGCCTGCGAACGTAATCTTTCCCAATACAGCATCATCATCAACAAGCGCTGCAGAATTACGAGAACCATCAGACTTTTTAAAATTTAACTGTCCTGAAGAAGACTCAGTGTCATGGTGCGAAGCCATATTAAGATAAGGAGAGCCAGAATTTTTCCAAACTTTTAGACCTACATTTTCAAGTTCAACTTCGTCTCCTGCTTGGTCAAAATAAAACTTTGCATTTGCCGTTGCGCCATAAAAAGTAACATCATGGCCAGTATCATCAACACCAACAGTCAACGAACCTGTAATAGAAGTATTGCCAGTAACATCCGCAGTACCATCAAACGACACACCATTAATAGTGCGAGCTGTCGCTAATGCTGTAGCAGTAGCAGCGTTCCCAGTAATATTTGTTACACCAGTGATATAACCATACGAAGTGATCTTATCCTGAACAGCAGCGCTGGTCATTAACGTAGTGTCATTATCAGCGAATGATTCACTACCTGTTTGGATAGTGGCCCCAGCAAAATGAGACACAGCTAAATCAGCTACGGATAAAGTAACACCACCGCTACTTCCTCCACCTGATAATCCGGTACCTGCTGTCACTCCAGTAATATCTCCGGTAGCAGTTGTATATCCGTATCCTTCAATCTTGTCTTGTATTGCAGCACTAGTCATTAACGTCGTATCATTATCGGCAAACGACTCACTACCTGTTTGGATGGAAGCACCAGCAAATTCAGATAGTGTAAGGCCAGATACATTAAGAGTGACAGCTCCACTTGCTCCTCCCCCCGAAAGACCAGTACCAGCAGTTACACCTGTGATATCACCAGTAGTAGTGCTATATCCATACGCTTCTATTTTGTCCTGTATCGCAGCACTAGTCATTAGGCTAGTGTCATTATCGGCAAAACTTTCGCTACCTGTTTGAATGGTAGTCAAAGAAACACTGTCAAGTTTAATGCCTTTAGCTTGTATTTCTCCATCGATTTGGCGAAGATTCCCATTCAGAATCATGCCTGTGCCTACGCTTATAGCGGAATATATCGGACTATCAAAGTCAATATCAGTGTTGACTTTATTGATGTATTCGTCCCAAGTTGTCATGTGTTTATATTAGTTAGAGGAGTTTGTGATTGTATTGCATAAACTACTGATACTTCCTTAAAAGCTACTGATTTTATTCCTGTAATACTGATATCTATCTGAGAAGATAGGGGCATTCTTGCTGGACGTAAAACCACACGCCCTCGTTTAGGTTTATAAACAGTTCCACCAGTAGCACTTAATTCACTAGCATCAAGAGAACCTACGGTGATAGTAGCTATCTCATCCCCTTCGTGAACACAATCAGCTTTAAGAGTAAATGCCGGAGTTGTGAACCCAGAGGAGTTCCAAAAATCAAAATCAATAATTACTTTTTCTATAGCAGCACTATTTTTTTCTTCTGGCCTGAAGGTTGATAACCATACGGCACCTTCAAAACGATCATCAGTATCGTTAGTATGATCAGCTACTTCAGTATTTGTAGTATATGTATCGTTACTGTTAGACGGCCTATTTAATGTAACAGGTCGCATGTAGAATCTGTCATCAAAACTCGTTGACGAATTGGCAGTATTATAAATAGGAGCTGCAAAAAAGCCCCAATGATCATTCCCCATAGGGACAGCATCTACAAACGCAGGAGCTAACACGCTGTCATCGCCTGGCCCAAAATACAAATGTTGTGTCCACACTCCGTTAACCAGCTCAAGAGATCTATCTCCCTTGTGCACGTTATTTGGGACTGTGGCACCTACTGTTTTAACCATATAAGGTAAACATATTGCGTTATGCGCATGTGCTGACATCCCTCGTAAAAAGAAGACATCTTGGGAATCGTCACCATCTTGAGGCACTTGGATGTGGGCAAAAGTTTGGTCGTCGATAGAGTCTTTAGTAGCTACTACTATTCCGCTTTGTTTAGTTATAAATATTATTGCGCTTCCTGTAGTTGCAGCAGTTACGCCAAAATCAGGAACAACTTTTGTTCCTATGTAACGTATTTCACCAAAATCAGGATCGTCGGTAAACGTGTACCTGTACCATCTGCTATCAGCCATGGCTATCAATAAATTGTCAAATACCGGCCATACTCCAACGATGGGTAGATCTGCGTCAGCTCCAATATCGATGTAACCTAAAGCTGTCCATTGTTTAATGTCGCCTACTTTAGAATAATGTATTCTATTTCCTGCATGGTTAGATCCATCGTCGTAATCTCCCCATGACCAGAATCTATCTCTCCATGCGAATAATGCCGTTGGGTCCCAATTAGCAGGGTATTCATAATTTGTTTCTGCTGTGCCAGCAGTTATAGTTTGGTACCCATCTGAACCTGCATCATCAAGGTTATATAGATAGCCGTCACCTCCTAATATGACATTTTTATCTCCCAGTTTTGAATAAGGCATAGAAGCAATTACTGCTTCAGTGCTCGCATCCCAAGCCCCACCACCACCACTTGGATAATACCTACTTGGTTTTAAAGGCGTTCTTAAAGTGGCCAAATCAACACTGATACTAGCAGCAACAGCAGCATTAGCACTATGGTCGTACCAACGTTTTGTGCCACTACTAAGTTCAATAGGGATAAATGCAGCGTCTGAATCTGACGATGTGTTTAATGCTTGGCCTCCAGCATCATCTTCCTGAAACCAAATAGCAGCACCAAAGGATTGATAAGCGCCACTCATAAGATAAATATCACTAAACATTGACTTAAGGCAAGGTCTAGGCCCTAACGAACCATTAGCGTACACTTGCATATTAAGACAGTCGTAATTAAACCCTTTTTCAGGGCCATAGTCAGGGCCTAAAGAATGCCAAGGGCCTGCCTTCCAATTTTTATAAGTTACAACCTCTGGCTGTTCTGTAGGCATTATCCATACTCCCAGTCCCTACGTGTACTTACTGTTACTGGTTCATACGTTCTGCTTACATCATCAGCAAAGCCTCTGATCTGCTGCTTATATTGTGTTTCAAGCATTTGATACAATTCACTATCACGTAGTTTCTGCGCTACATACGAAGACGCTTTTGTTACGATAACTGGATCAAACCAGTCAGGACTTGCAACACTTGAACTTGTCGCAGCAAGGACACCCACAGTTTTTAGAAACCGATGCTTCATCGTGTACGCAGCATCTGGTACTGGGTACAGGTAAAATTGCCCTCCATGATCTGTATAATATACTGGCGTACCTTTTAAGTTGCTCCATGCTAATCTCCTTGTCCACTTCCATGTTCGTCGTTGTAATACCGCTGGAGGATCATCCAGCGTAAGGGACAAAGTAGTTTTCCAATCAGCAGCAGGAGTATATGTATTATCTCCATTAGTTATACTGATAGTTTCTATATGCTCTCTCCATGGCCATTCTTTTTGTGATTCACAATCCTGAATAGCTGCATTTATAAAATCTAACAAATTAGCGTCTGATACTCTAGCGTCATCAGTAGCAAGGTTAGTCCTATTTCTAATTGATATTATTAAATTTGCTGCTGTTGTCATTACCAATTCTCCTTTTGAAGTTCAGGATTATTTATTATTTCTTTTAAAATAGCAGCCATCATCATTGCTCTAGTTTTAGGGTCCACCTCCCACATCGTCGGCACACCTGCGAAAGGGTTCGCTTCGGGTGTCGCTTCCGTAGGGGTAGAAGTAGGTGCAGAAGTACTTTGTCGCATTCGTTCTACTTGTTCATCAAGCGAAACATCTGGTGTTAGGGCTTGTGCACCTGTCACAGGAGTTGGCATTTTTGCTTGCTGCTGTGGTTGAACAAGTGGAGCTTGTTTTCGTGGTTTACGATTGTTTCGTCGTGTTTGACGTGTATTAGCGTTATTTCTCTGAAAACGTGCTCGAAGCGTATTGGAATCGTATTCTGCCATATTTCTACCTTAGTATAATCTTCCTTTAAATCCCATCTCCTTAGCGTATGCTAATTCAATCCTGTCTTCAGCTTCTTCTAATCGTTCAGCATCTTTTTTAGCTTTGTCTTCAAAAATTTTATCGTTATGATCATCGATCTCGTTAACAATTTGATCTATAGATTTGCGTGACATATCACGCATCATAAGGTATTGAACCATTTGATAAGGATTCGGAAGAGGATCAAAAGGTGCGGAGCCGACTAAGGTTTCCCTACCGGCTCCGTTCCTTTCATCCCATATTTCGATTCTGTTTAACTCTTTATTCCAACAAACCATTAGGAAAGGATCACCTTCCCATCCCATAGCTGGTGATCCCTTAGTAATAATATCGCATAGGTCACCACCTATGAGTTTGGTTTCTCGTATTCGTCGAGTTAACTCAGCTCGTTTGGTGTTCATAATCCTCCTAAAGCCAGCAGGGAAGAAAGGATAAAAACCCTGCTGGCTCTAGTTTAGAGGTTATTTGCCTGTTACCTGAACCAAGCAACGTAAAGTATTTATGTCAGTAGTGTTGGCTACTTCAGCTTCTTTACCTGTAGTGCCGTCTTCTACGAATACTTTAAGTTTGCTATTGGTGTCATCCCAGACAACACGGTGCAACGCAAGATTAGTTGAGTGAACAATTAATGAATCTATTTGGTGCAACCCAGAAAACTGAGTATTAGCCAAAGCTTCACCATTTGTTGGGTAACTGTCATCAAACGCAATCTTTGCGTCAACAATTACCCTGTCACCACTAATTCTACGGTCTTCGTTGGATATCGTTAGAGCCATGATTAACTCTCCGATAGGTCAGCGATTTTACCGTGTGTATTTCTCTGATCAGTACAGAGTTGATGGTACTTGAACATGAAGGCTTCCCATTGGTCGTAACCAGAGGTATTCCTTAGCACAGCACCGTCATAATCTGCCCATTCCCAGTCTGACATTTCATGTTGTGTCAGGTGGCTGGTATTAAGCAGGTACGCAATGTTTGCTGGGCAATCACGATCAGCTACCAGTGGTAGTGAAACATCTCCGCAGTCAATGGTCAAAGCCTTAAAACCACCCTTAAGGGTAAGTGAGGCTCCGTCATTGAATCGCTTCATGCTCTTCAACTGAGCTGCATAGTTACGACGTACACCTTTAGTGGTGACACATAGGTTCGGGCTTTTAGCCGACTCTATGTCAATGTCGTCAATGACTTTCTCAAAGAGAGTGTCAGTTGCAGCTCGGTTAGTACCGCTGTTGCTGTTAATTGTTGAATGCCAAGGGGCATGTGTACTTGAGTCTACGTTGTGAAGGGAGGTTCCTGCAGCTCCAACGATCTTTGCTAGACCGATAAGCTCGTAGGTTCCTGCGCCGTCAGCAGCGTCTGCTCCAGAACCGTCAGCATCTTTCTTGTTACCTTGCCTAAATAAGAAGTGCGAGGCTCCAATTCCTGATGTTGGGTTCGATGTGAAGGTTACTGTACCTGCTGATTTATCGATAGATGAAATCTCAAGTCCAGCGCCTTTAGCGTCAGCGTCAGATACTGTACCAACGTCAATCAACATACCAACATGAAGTTGATTCAGTTGTTGTGTTGTTGGGGTGGTAAGTGTAATTGTCGCTGTAGATACAGATGCACATTGTGCGATTGCTGCGTTTCCATCGTTAAAGATTTGACGGTTGATGTCACGACGGAGGTCGTTAACACCTTGTGTCATTTCAGATGAAAGCGCACGCACGAATGAACCTGCGTCACTTGCTGTTGCCTTCATTGCTTGACCAGATACTTTGATTCGCAGATAGTTATATGCGAGAGATACTCGCTCTTCTGCGTATCCCTGGCTTCCTGCTGTTGGAAGTTGCCCACCTTCTGCCCTAGCACCAACACCGCTGTTACGGCTGACATGCAAGGATAGTACGGCTCGGCGACCTTCAACGTGACGAGAAGTCCGTTCGATCTGAGCAAGCATCATGTTTTCATTGTTTAGCTGTTCACGAGCCGGAGGAAGATAGTATTCCTTTAGAGCTGCGTCCAGCGTTGTAGTTGACGTTGATGCCATTTCTACTCCTGTGGATAGTGATTAATATGTCATTTCGTGTAAGTCAAAGCCTGCTTTGACGCAACTCGGTAGCCTGCTACCTAAATGTAATATACGTCATCTAAATGTAATATGTCAATCATTGTCCCAATTTATTAGGGCTCCGATCATATGCACGACAAAACTAGCGATAGAAATCCAGATGCCGTACTCACGTGTTTCACCGCTTAAAGTGATGAGGACGAGTCCTGTTCCACCGATAGTCCAGCCGAGCATGGTTGTTTCTTGAATAAATTTTTTCAAGAATTTCATGTTCTTCTCCTTGCTGTGGTGATGGATGGTCCACCAGTAGATACTACTGATGGTCTTGCTGCAGCTACTGCGCTTATAGTTGTCGCTGCTACAACAACACGCCTTTCTTCTACCGTGATCGTGCTATCTTCTGCCACGTAATCGTCAAAACCACCTTCAAAGATATTTACTGATTCTTCAAATTCATCTTTGACTTCATCAGGTGCTTCGTTGAATATTTCTGGAGCACGTTCAAACAGTTCTTCTAATTGTTCTTCTTCGGCTTCTTCAAAAAATTCTGGATTGTCTTCTATAACATCCTCAAAAAATTCTTCAATTTCCTCTGGGTCCGACAATACTTCGTCCAAAAGTTCTGCCTCTTCCGTGAAGAGGTCATCCACTTCAAGGTTTTCGTATTCGGGTTCTTCCACCAATATTTCATCATCTTCTATTATCTCATATTCTTCTTCCTCCTCAAAAGGTCGTTCGTCATAGTCTTCAGGTAGAAATTCAATCTCTTCTTCCTCAAGTATTTCAATTTCTTCTTCTTCAAAATCCCATTCATAATCTTCGTACTCCTCAAGTTCTAAATCGTCCCAGATGATATCCTCTTCATATGGGTATTCTTCTAATTCCTCTATGTCTATTATCGGCATCTCAAATATTGGTAATGATGGCGTTGGGGGTGGAGGTGGGATGGGTTCAGGTTCTGGTTGTGGGGTGGGGGGTTCCGGTATTGGTGTGGGTTCTGGCGTTGGTTCAGGAGTTGGTTCAGGTTCAGGTTCAGGAGTTGGATCGGGTTGAGGAGTAGATGTTGGTTCTGGTTCAGGTGTTTGTGTTGGTGTTGGCTCTGGTGTTGGGGTTGGTGGTTGCGGTGTCGGAGTTGGAGGAATAGGCGTTGGTTCGGGCGTTGGCGTTGGTTCTGGAGTCGGTGTCGGGTCGGGAGTAGGAGTAGGCTCTGGTAAAGGAACCGTCCATTCCCCACCGGATATATCCATAGAGTAAGTCCCAGTTGTGTCCTCATCATACGCATCCGCCCTAAGAACGTAAGTTCCAGCTTCTAACGTTTCTTGTATGTGGGAATCCCAGCAATAATTAGTTCCATTGTTATGTGAAGCTGAATCGTCATCTTGGTAAAGTAACGTTTCATTATCGTCATATAAGTAGATATAAGGGTCCGCACTATCGCTCTCCAATCCATGGTCATCGCACGTCAAGCTAGTATAAGTTGTGATACTAACTTCAGTAGTTTCTGATATTACAAAAGTAAATTCAGGTCCTTCTCCAACAGTATCTACAACTATTGTGCATTCCCAGCCATCATCAGTTGTTTCACAAACAGTTTCAGCTTGAGCTACAGGCGCAAACCATACAACGCCAAGTAATGCAGCTAATAAAGCTCTACTTAGGATTTGAAAATGCTTTTTAGTAAGCGTCAACCTCGCCATACATCTCTTCCAAGTCGGACTCGTCTGGTTCCACTCGTGTATACACCGAGCTAGATCCGTCCTTCCCTAGAATTGATGCTGCGTATCCTTTGAGCAAACTTAATACTGCAGCGCATCCACTAGCAAGTATAAGTTTCCATTCTGTTACACCCATATCTATCACTGAATTAGTGCCTAAAGTACCACCACAGGCTTGAAGAAAAGTAGCTACAACTCTTTCGCCCATATCTTTATAATCTATTCTCTTCATGACATAAGTGCCTTCCATGTTTTCGGCCCACATATTCCATCTGCCTTTAATCCAGATTTTTTCTGAAATTGCTTTAACGCTCTAAGAGTATACCATCCGAAGTGGCCGTCAACGCCAGTATTGCGAGATGGATATTTAGTTAATCTATATCCTTTGTTAGCAAGGCGGTTTTGTATTAACTCAACTTCAGGCCCTTTAGCGCCTTTACGTACCACTGTTTTCATGGCTTCACCAATATATTCAAAAGCAGAACGTTGATCTGTTTTCGCCATTATGGTAGCTCCAACTTGTGCTTTCTTTTCTTTCTTTCCTTCAAGCGCAGGAGCTGGGTACCAATCATACTTCTTAGTATCATGACGGTATCCATAAGCTTGGTGATGCCACCACTCTGAAGGTACAGTTTTAACTAGGCCATACTCTTTAGCCACTTTATTGATCGTACCTGTGGTAATGTTGCCAATTACTCTAAAATCAACAGCAAACCCATAGGCCCCTTCAGGATGATGGGGCTGCTGCATATGCCACGACCCTTGGAATCCTCCGCCGAATTTTCGGTCTGGATTCGCTACGAGATTCGGGAAAGTTCCTGCCTTGTAGCGTCGATATAAGTCTTTTTGCTGAGCATAGGTACGTACACCTGAACTAACCACAACTTTACCCCTGATACGTGGGTCGGCAAAGAATTTCTCAAGACGATATTTCATCTTAGGATGTAATTCTTTTAATCTCACCCAGTTGCCAGCGGTAGGAATACTCATTGTCCGACTTGACTTTTCATAAGATTCATTAAAGCTTCGTCAGCATCACCAAAAGTAGAAGGAGTATCTGAATTTACATTAGGGATACCTCCACCACCTACTTGACCTCCAGTGGCTGGAACTTCAATCTCTTCATTTGGTATCGAAGCTTCTCCGATTTGAACAGTATCGTTACTTGGAGCTTTATCCCCAAGTCGCTCTTGAACTATTGAAGCAGCTTTTTCTAATCGAGTAACAATATCTTCTTGAGCGTCAACTTCATTACTTGCTACTTGAAGAAGCATTTTTCCTTGCCAAGAATCTGAATCATAACCAAGTCGTGTAACAGTGTCGTTAATTACTTTAAATTGTTCTTTTCGTTCAGCGCTAGCAACACGTTCTTGACTTTGTTGCTCCACAGCCTGAACTACTCCTGTGACACGTTCCTCTAAATTTTTTGCCCATTCAGGCATATCGTTAGAGTTGCTTTCATCTGTTTCCATTTCCATTTCTTCTCCTTCATGATCTTCATTATGATCATAATCTTCTTCTACAACGTCACCGTCATAGACTACATCTTGAATCCAGTTTTTAAATTCTCTATCACCAAGATTTCCATAAGCTAGCGTAGCAAACCTTCTACCTGCTTCGCTAGGATCTTCTGAAACTAATTCGACAGAACGTAATAACCATTCTATCGCATCATTGTCCATACTACCAAAAGCTTTTTTATAAGGAGCTAATTGAGTCCTATATCTAGCAGCTTCTTCACGTAGTTTCTTTATTTCTCTTTCATAATCTGCCACATTTATCCCATCATTGCTTCTATTGTTTGATCAATCCCCATTTCTCCGCCACCTTCTGGAGGAATACCTGCTGCCATTTCAGCCGGACCTCCCCCTGTGGGTGTGGACGGAGGCGCAGGGGGAGGTCCTTGTCTTTGCTGATTAGGGGGTCCACCCATAGCGCTCATATCCATTGGTCCGCTAGCTTGTTCTGCCCTTGCTTCCATGCCAGCCATTTGAATTTCCTTAGCTCTATTTTCAGCTTGGAAGTTCTGATGCATTTGAACGTGATCTTGATATAACTTCTGGATACGTTCAGGTAATAATTCCCATCTTTGAGTAGACATAAAGGCACGATGTTCAGCAATATGTACTTGATGATCATCTTCCTTGTGCCACTCAGGATTTGTTATCTGCCCTCTAGCTAAATCAGAATTTTCACGACGAGCTTTATGAGTAGCTGGAGAAATCCCAGCAATTAGGTCCTCAGAACCTGGCAGTTCCGCTATTCGTATGTACTGCGCAGGGGATTGAATCAACCCTAATTGAAGCATTTTATCAGCTTGCTGAATCATGCCTATACGAGATCGAGGGCTAATTCCTTCTGGAGGGAGTCTTACATCAAACTCTGCAGATAAATCAGAACCTTTATGAGGAAACCTTTCAGGCCCAAAACCTGTATCAACAGTAATCGTTCTTGTTGAGGTTTGCGTCTTTTGGTAGATCTGCAAAGACATTTGGGCTACTTCCCTCCAACATCGAGCCGTCTCCTTTATCAGACGACCTGTGGGAGACGTGTCATTTTCTGCCAAGATGGATAATCCAGTTCCCGACTCAATGTTAGGAGGTGCTAATCCACGAGAAACATCATGCACTCCCATGATGTCATCAATCATCATACTTGCTCTATCTATAACTTGTTCATACCAAGGTCGCATCTGTGGCTGTTCAAGGTATTCGGGCAAATCCACACCATCAGGCCAAGGTTGAAAACCTGGCTTATCCGTCATTTCCTCTACAAACGGTTCAGCACTAGCAGGGAACAAAGCCCGAATAGTGCCAAGTTCTTTAGCATGTTCAGCTATGCCTGACCATATCCCATTTAAAATAACTTGAACCTTACGCACGTCATCCATGTAGGTAGTGCCCCACCATTGATTTTCCTCAACAGTTTCACGTGCAACGGTAATATTCAAACGGTCCTCAAAAGGAAACGGCCATGCACCTTTTTGCACGACTTTCCCATCAATGACAACTTGAAAACCACCTTTGCTTTTACCTATTGGACGTTCATAATACGTAAGAACTTTTGTAAGTTCTGGCATTGTGCTATTGCTGCCCCAACTATGATGCAGCATCCTATGTTGAAAAGGAGCTAAACCTGCATGGGCATCAGCAGGTGGCTCTTTCCGCATCCCAAAAAGTGCTTTAACAGTTTTAGGAGGAAGAGCCTCAACTTTGATACACCAACGAGCTGTCTCAGCATTTCTAGAGCCTGGCTCTACCATAAACTCAGCTAAAGACAATGGCTTTACAGTAGGCATTTTAGAATCAGGATCTATTTCAACCATTAGTGCCCCAGTCCCACCTTTGCAAACGCCAGCCATATGTTCTTCTCTAATGACTTCCCATCTTTGGGAATTATGTAAATCTCTTAGAATCCCTTCTCCTAAACGTGAAGCTCTAATAGATTCGTCATCTGGACCTGTAGGAGTGATCTCGAACTTAAGCTCTCTTTGAGTCAAATTAGCTATTATTGTACGTTGGTTTGCTCGCATTTTATTAAAGACAGCTTGTACCCTGTCCCTATCTTCGACCTGTTCGCTTAAACGAGTTACTGCAGTATTCCAACGTAGCCATTGTAAACCACGAACAAACGCATGATTTAACCAGTAACTGCGAAGAGGGCCCATAATATGCTTTACAGACTCTTCGTATATTTCTTCTACCTCTGTTTTAGGTTTTGCCATTATTTACTCTTTTGAACTTCCTTAACTAAATTTAGCGCTTTTTCTAACTTTGTATAGTCTTTAGTTAATTTTGTATGGATTTTTAATAGATCACGATATTCTATTTCTAACTTTGCAACTGACTCCGGTGATTTCCACCCCACTTGTTGCGCAGCATCAGTTATACAACTTACAGAAACATCTAAGAAACCTTCTTCCTCTATTGCAGGACCTCTAAAAATTCCAGCATCGTCATCTTGTTTTGTCAAGAACGTCACGTAGCACAACCCAACATTAGCACTTTCCATGCCAAAGTCTCCACCTTCTATTAACCTAAACATAATTACCTCATCATAATTGACCAGTTATCTGGTTCTTTTGCTTTTTCTTCTAGCTGTTGCCAGCATAGATCTTCGATTGTAGGCGCTTTCTTCCTCGCAGGGGCATACGCAGGCATCGAACGAGTCATCTCCCACGCATACGCTCCAGTATCTACCATGTCATCATGTTTTGCATTTGGAAAGTTCCTATGTTCCTGTTCCCAAATATACAGCCAAGAAGCAGCTTTGGGAAACCAAACTTGCTGGTTTGTTATTCCAGCGCCATAAGGAATGGCTCTTTGGACCTTATCTCGATCCTTCGGGAAAAGAGGCCTGACGTAAAACCCACCGGCACGCTGAAAATGCTGAATAAGAGTCAAGCCAAAAGTCCTTTCTTCTATCCCCAACATTTGGACATCCCATTGCCTGCACAATCCTTGCGCCCACGTAATATGTCGAGAAGACTCAACACGCCTACGATCAACATGGACAAGGATTAAATTCTGTGAATCCCTATGCCAATCCCAAACTGACAACACACTCCAGTCAGCCCAAGTTTTAATCGATGCTGCTAAGTCAATAACGGCATACCGTTCACAATGTCTTTTAGGAATCATTAAAGCTTCGCCATCAATAAGCTCTAAACGGTACTGAGAACCAGCATCTGTCCAATGGTGATAAGGGGGAGATAAAATACCGCCAGCTTCCAAAGAAGGATTTCCTTGATACATGGCTTCAAACCACAACGGATCGTCAATACGGATCTGCTCTAACTCAGTTAACGTCTTACGAGCAGGGCAAAGAGCCTCGCCAGGCTTTCTGTCAATAACATCTTTATAATCTTCTCTAGGAAAATACTCTGTATCAAATGCAATAGCCGGCATTTCCAAAATGCACCAATCCTCACGAGGCACAGTCGATTCAGGTTCATAGATCCTACGACCAGATAGATCATCCTCATGCCACCGAGTAAACATCACCACCTCGACAGCCATAGGTTCTTTACGAGTTAACCAAACAGACCCATACCAATTGTCCTTAGAGTCCCTAGCTACTTGTGAAAGTGCCTCTTCAGAGTTTTTAAAAGGGTCATCAATAAGCCCAAAATGATACCCAGTACCAGTAAGCTTACCCCCCACACCAGCAAATCGTAATTCACCAAGCCTTTCGGTTTCTCTGATAAGTTGCCTGTTTCCTTTTGTTTTAACAAAACCATTCCTCTCATCCAACTGACGATTAATCTGCTCGCCCCATTCCCAAGAAAACTCATCAGAGTACGTAACTATAGCCTGCTTTCGATCAGGCCACCTAGACAAATACCAGCCAGGCGTATGTAAGGTAGTAATCCAAGATTTGCCGTGACGAGGGGGCGCTGAAAGGCCCAGCCGAAAAACAACTCTCTCACCAGTGTCAGGATGAAGCCCGAAAAATTCTAAGACTCCACCGCCCTCCTCGCCACTTAAAAAAACACGAAGCTCATCAGGGCCTTCTACTGGGTACGTTCCTTCTTCCGTTCGATAGAACCAATCCGCCTTTGGGCCTGGACCAGAGTGATATAGTCTGAACTCGCAAAGCGCTTGGATATAATCGGACACAACCTGCACATGCTTGTACCGTATTGTTTGAGGCGATACATAGCAGGCATAATCCAAAGGAGACGCAAGAGCAACACGTGCCGAAAGCAAATGCTCAATATACTTAGTTTCTTCAGGTGTCGCATAGTCAAGAAGCTCTAAAAGCTCCTCATAATTAAGATCGTCGTTTCTTACCACTGTTCATTTTGCTTCTAGCTTTTTTAGCTTGAGCTTTACCCTTCTTTGTATAAGGGTATTTTTTTCCTCCGACTTTAGGCATATTAAACTCCTGTTACAAATATTTTAACACTAGGTGTACCAGATGCTGCAATAGCATAAAGTTCTTCACCTGGCTGAGTCAACGTAAAAGGACCCAATGTCGCACCAGCAGCTAACGTCAAACCCTTAGAATCATCAGCAACATCAGCGCCACCAACAGTTATCTCAATAGAGCCATCTTTATTCTCAATCCAAACAAGATTAGGATGATCAATAGATGCAGCTTGCGTAGCAGTCCAAACAACCTCACGTGCAGTACTCAGCGCATTATCTTCGCCATGAACGGCCATAATTCTCCTTAACTAGAATACACCCTTAAGTTTACTCATAGATTCCTTACGATCAAGCTCTTCTAAAATATCTTCCAAAGGACGAGCCTCAGTAGCCTCCAAATAATCAGCAGCCTTCCGCAAAACATCGGGGCGATCCAAGGAATGCCCCAACACAGAATTGCAATGCAAACACAACAACCCACGAATCAAATACCGATCACCATGCAAATGATCCACATGAATCTTCCCAGTCGCCATATACGTAAAATCAGCCTCACAAATAGCACACTTAGACCCCTGAGCAGCCATCAAACGAGGCTTATGCTTAGCAATATGATACTGACGGCGCTTATACACCTTCCAACAAGGATCACAATACGTCTGATTATCCTTATACTCAGTTACCCACTCCTTACAATACCTACAAAATTTTAATTTCTTATTATGAAAATCAGAAGTAGCCACCCCTAGAACATACTTCAGGGACAGAAAAAAAGCAACCCCAACACCAAAACGCATCTATATAGGGAGAGGGGGGATAGAGTGCTGTACACCCCTCCCTTGGGTAGACACGTTGATAGTATACCCCCCTATTCAGCGTTAAATAGGTACAGGGCCTATCCCACCCACCCACCCTTTGAACCAGCGCCGACTCCACCGGACAGTGCAACGCTGTCTTGTTTGCGCTGGTTCAAGTTGGTGATACGTCACCACCTTTTCTGGTAAGCGTGTGTTGCCACGAGATTATAGGCATACGCCTTTCCGCCGTCAAGTCGGATTGTTGACCGTCGCTAAAACAATTTAAGAAACTTTTCTCGGGCTTTCCAGCTCCTCGGTCACACTGTCTGCCATCGCCGTACTAGGGCGATGGCAGCGTCGGGTAAGTGCCGCCACACGTTGCGCCTGCGGACGGAAACTCAATAAACTGCATTGAGTTTCCGATGTCGTAATATGGCACTGACTTTGTTGCTTCGCAGCGGAGCTGCTCTCGCCCCAAAGTTCCGCCATATCACGACACGCAAAGTGTGTCGTCACTTCCCCTCGGTGTGACGCTGCGGTGCGGTAAGCCTGTCGAAAACTTTCTTAAATTCTTTTATCAACGATCAACCAGCAGAGCTGCCGACTTGACAGCAATGCAGGCGCATGCCTGTTTTGTTGTTAAGTTCTCGAGATACGAGGATAAAGGAGGATGACATGATTCATCTTGTATATTTTATTGGTTGTAGGTACTTCTACCCATCAACTGATGATTCACCCAGAACGGATGGCGTTCGTAACTACGGCGCTGTTGTCCGTTCTCTTAGCGATTGGCTCACTAGTCAATTAGCTCGTACTGATGTTGACCGTACTATTGGTTACGTCACTACTGGACAATCCGGCTTTGAGCATACGGTCAAAGATCTACTGGAAGTTCATAATCACCGTTACAACGGTACAAGCAACAACCCTTGGAATATCCGTGGTGGTTTTTGCAAATGGCAATATGGCGACGAGGCACCTTCGACTTATGAGGTCGTATATGGCTCAGGCTCCGATGGTAAAATTGTCGGTGGCGAAAGCGCTACCTGGAAGAAGTTCCTTGATGATTACAGTGGACTTGTTGATGCTGGCGTTGATGTCACAGCAACTATTGTGTACGCAATTCAGCAATCACAAGCATCTGAGCAGTACACTAACCCACCTACATTGGACTTCTTCAATGAGAAGGTTGCTCAACACGCTCACACCGAACAGTTCAATGGTGTGAACATCCTAGAAGGTCTAGAGTCAAACGGCTCATCGATCATCTAGTCAAATGTCCGGTAGTTGCACAGTTCCCCCGCTGTGCAGCTACTGGACTCTACATTTTTTTTGTTGTTAGGTCTTACGGATATCGATTTACTATTAAGCGTGGCCCTAACTAGTAAGCCATGAAAGGAGCTTACATGTCTATGATAACCATTACGGCTCAATGTGATGACTGCAATATTGTGAACAGTCTCGATGTTGATGCCTATAAAGCTGTTTCATATTTTGAAGGGAAGATATCAACTCAAGAAGTTTTAGGTGATGATTGGTGCCCTTCAGATTCTGAGATATTAATAAATAATCACCGCATACGTAACAACATGTGGAATGCATATTACTTGTGCAATGATTGCTGGCAAACACAATTACCTGATCTGGAATATTCTGATGAGGTTACCCAAATCTTACAGGAAAAAGAAAAAAAAGAAGGTTCCAAAAGGTAAGCGAATAAGATTCGGCGACTCGATACATAGAGGTGAAGTCGTGGCAACAGAAAGAGATCCTCGTTGTGTAAAAATAAACCACCTGAGCATGTGCCTAAACTGCTCTATTTAATTATTTAAAAAGGAGAGATTATGGATAATAACCATGTAGATGCAGCTACTGCAATGCAGCATCGGGAAGGCGGTTATGGAGGTGAACTCGTTATTCAATGGTCAGCATTGGAAGATGAGATTCGTGAAATAACTATGCCTATGCCAGATGTTGGTTCATTGCGTAAAGCTTATGAAATAAGAAGAGATACTAATTTAACAGATGAACAGATTAAAGAAGAGCTAACACTCAACCAACAGATCAATTATCACTTTTCATCACTGAAGGCTAATTTCAGAAACTTGGATAGTTGTCAATGGATGCGAGGTATCCAAATTGATTACGGTTGGGCTAGGTTAGGTGATCCAAGGCCAGTCAAAATTGCTAAAGATTTTGATGATGCATTGTGGTTTGATATTAATGTCATTGAATCACAATTGTACCCAGAAGGTGTAGCTGTTGTTGTAGCGACTGTACCAAATGATGGTAGTCGTAGGCCTATCCAAAGACCTCGTGCATTACGCCGAGTTAAAGCAGATGTTTTGTTATCTGACATTCTTGCTATATCTAAGCCTGCTTATATTGCTGTTCAAGATCTTATTGATTATGGTGTACTCAAACCTCTGAAATCTGGTTCGACATATGAAGTTAGAGTAGTGCTCGATCCTGAGTCAATGATATATGAGAAAGCACCTCATTACGGTTTCAATGTTGATGATAAAGATGGTCGCACTATTGAATGTGTTGCTGCTACTAAACAAGCTACGGTTATTATGAATTTGCTTGATATTAATTATAAGCGTCCACCTAAACCTAAGCATATTCCGCCTTTTGAGTTTACTAATATTGATGTTGGTTATTTCTCATTGCCAGCTAGATATAGTGGTTGGAAGCGGTATATATCTGAGCTTAATGCATGTTATCGTGAGTTAGTTGATCTTGATGACGGTTATGGTACAGCATCTGAATCTGATTTACCAGACGAAGTGGTAGAGGCTAACAAGCCCAAGCCGTTAATTAGTGAAGAAGATATGATACGCAATCTTCGTGCACCAACTAATAAACGTCCAATGGCTCGTCATGACATTATTAGACGACGTAAAGCTCAAGAGAAGGAACTCGAAGATGCTCAGGGTGAAACTGAGGATCTGGTTCCAGAGTTGGATAAGGACATTGATTCAGTGTTCTTTAATAATGAAGAGACTCATCTGAACATAGATGATCTCCATAACATATAGAAGGGAAAGTGATGGGTAATCCAGAATTTGACCAGAGTATCTTAAGCACAATAATGACATGTGTTTTTCTTATGACGATACTTATCGGTCCTTTATACATATCCAAATTAAAAATGGAGATTAGACGATTACGTAGAAATATTAGTTATATGGCTCGATCTCTACGAGAAGAAAGAGGGAAGTTGAAACCATGAATAAACGTTCAACTCATTTATATAGGATGTACAGGATAACAAAGAATCCTAAGTACATTCATAGAATATTCAATGCAGAAGTTAAGGTAAGTCCTACTCTTAAGTATTTAGATAATAGGAGAAGGGTACTTGGCTGATGCCCCATGCGTGAGATCAGGTTTTTGTTGTAAACAAGCGCCTTGCATTCACGGCAAAGCTATATCTCCAGCTAACTCCGCATGTAAATACTTAGTTGGAGATAGACCTGGTTACTACAGTTGTGGTATATATGACTGGATTGTAGCCAACGACAGCTTTCATACCTTCAATACTGGATGCTCATCTACTCTCTTTAATGACGACAGAGATGAAGTTATCGTTGAGCTGATCGCATTAGGTGGGATGGACTCGTAAGGGTCCATCTCACCTATAAAAAAAATTGTTCTCCTTACAAAGTATTATCGAAAGCCATTACAGTGGCCCTAAGATGATTCGTTAGAAAGAAAAAAAGAAGTTGATGAAAATGAAAGGAAATTCAATGAAGTGTTAACAAATTAAGGGGGATTATGAAATGGGTATATGTTCTAATTGTGGTAGCCATTGTGTATACAGCGGTTTTATGGCAAGAAGAACCTTATCAAGAATACAAGGATTGCGATCCTATTTGTCAAGTTAAAGTTTCAAGAGTTATAGACGGAGATACCTTCGTCACAAGTTCAGGTTTAAGAGTTAGAATTGCAGGTTATGATGCTCCTGAGTTAGGAGAAGTTGGAGGCTACGAAGCTAAGCAATGTCTCGATAATAATATTGGAGGTAAAAATGTTCGCATTTCACTTCAAGGTCGTGATTATTATGGTAGGCAATTAGCCACTGTGGTTTCCCATCGTGTTACTTGCTAGTAGGAAAGAAAAAAAGAAGAGGGTGAAAAGAAGGTAAAAAAACCCTCAATAATGAAAGGATTATGCATGAATAGCATATCTCAATTAGTAGCTCGTGCAGTTGAGCACGGTGACTGGGACGAATTGGTTCCCAGCGATGATTATATTAAAGATTCACTAGGTTTTACAATTCCCAAAGATGGCTTTAAAGGTGCCGTTTCTGCAGTTGAAGTTTCATTTAATGAGACAGCTAAAGGTTATCCATATATTGGTATTCAATGCCAAACTGAAGAGAATATTTCCTTTTGGACTAACCTCTACTTTTCACAGAATGATAGTTCAAACCTTATTACTCAGAAGAATCTCTCAGTATGGGGTGTAACTGCAGAATTTCTCGAAGAGAATCCAGATGATGAAGATGCAATTGCTGATCAGATTAAAAGCATGGAAGCAGTTAATGTAAGAATACGCCATCAAGAAGGTGATGATGATAGGATATTCCTCCGCCCTACATTTTCTCCAATGAATGATGACGATGGTTTATTGCCAGATTCAGAATTTATCGAAGTTGAAGATACTGATACTTGGTAACAAGCTAGGTTGAGTAGGTTCGGGCGTGATGAGCGCCCGGGCCAATCAACTTTTTTTATTTAGTAAGCCATGGCAGCTTGCTATTAACTGTGGCCCTAAGAGAGTGTGTATGTGGAATTTATTGTGGTTGTTTTGTATTCCTTGGTTTCCTGTGTCTCCTGTTGATTCTCCAATTAATGAACAGTGGGGGTGGGAAGTTGATCGTTGGTATCCAATTGTTGTGGATGCTGCGCAATCTTATGGAGCTGAGGATCAGGTTGATGTTTTTATGCGTGTAATGCATTGTGAAAGTAGGGGTGATCCTAGGGCTGTTAATAGTTCTAGTGGTGCTTCTGGTTTGATGCAGCATATGCCTGAGTGGTGGGATTGGCGTGCTGAGAAAGCTGGCTTTAGTGGTTATTCTCCTTTTGATCCTGTCGCTAATATTTGGGTATCTTTTTGGCTTTTAACATTGCCTGATATAGGTGGTTGGAAGCATTGGGAATGTTATTAGACAAAAAATGTCTATTTCTGTAACCCCCCTCTTAAATAAGGCCCATCCGCAACAAGAGGGGGGTTACTTATATATATATAATATATTTATAGTAGTAGTAGTAGTAGTAGTAGTAAGGGTGCTATAATTGCAGGTCAGGAGGTTTTCATGAGACTAGACAAAATGTTGACAAAATTTAAGATTTATGGACAAAAAAAACGATTATATATATTGCCGAAGCGCACTCCTTTACGGAAGTCCCCTGCGGATCAGTGTGAAATCGCCATCTGTGATAATATTGTCTACGCCAAGGGTTTTTGCAACAGCCATTATCAGCGTGCTTTAAAGCTCAATAAAAAAAGTGTAGACAAAACTCAATGGTATGAAGCCATGAACACACCGATAAGAAAGAAAAAAAGAAGAGGGTAAAAAGAAGGGAAAAAAATGGATGATGAAGTAGAAACGTATACTGTGGCCCTAGATGAGCATCAAATACATGCATTGCAAATAGCTATTGCAGATCAATTGCACATTTTCGGCCAAATATCGTTAGATCCGTCTGTTGATGGAGAAACATTAAAAATGACGTTTGATCTAATAGATAGATATGCCTCTTGCATAGAAGTTCTTGACGTAGAAAATGCAAACTTAGTCAAAGGATGGCATGAGGCATACGAAATGATGAAGAAAGACGCAGAGGAATTAATAGAAAATCCTGAAGCTGATGTTATACAAATGAAAGAATGGTCCAAAGAAAGGAACAATGATGGAGTCATCGACGAACCTGATGAAACGAGTTAATAATCGTTCTATCACTTTTACAGATTTAAAATCTAATTTAGAATTTATGAAAGAATGCAGGGTTGACCTTGTACTAGACAGTAAAGATATTGGTGTACTTACGCCTGCTGCATTACAGACCCCTTACATCGAAGATGCAATAACTTCTGCTGGTGTAGGCATGTCTGCTCGTGAGTGGGAATTAACACCTCACGCATTTAGGCAATGGTGCGCTAAATTCAACGTCCCTAGCAAGTTTCTAGCCAAATTAGCTGACTGGGGTGAAGGGGTTGAATATAACCAACTCTCGATGGAAATCATGCGCACTCACATGTCAGTAGAGAACAAACGCATACTTTTACGTGGTTTAATGCACGATGATCAATATGTATGCCGTGCGGTACTCTCACCAAGCTACAGCTTCATAGAAAACTACGATGTATTAACTGCAGTATTCGAAGGACTTAAAAACTGCAGAGAAGAACACGGTATAGGATTTGAGCCAGGCGAAGCATCAATCAGCGATACGCACATGCGAGCCAGAATAAACATGCCACAACTCAAAACAGTTTCGGAAGCCTTACTAAGGGATTATGTCTCTCCATTTAGTGGACAGCGAGGTACTGATAACCCTATTGTCTTTATGGGTATTGAAGTGCGTAATTCTGAAGTTGGGTCTGGTTCATTTACGCTAGTCCCAAGTGTTATTGTTGAGGTTTGTAATAATGGCATGACCTTAACAGAAGATATATTCCGTAAGGTACATCTTGGTTCTGCTATGGAATCAGGCGAAGTCTCTCAAAGGACGATGCAAGCCACAATGGAGTTAATAACTGCACAGACAGTTGATAAAGTTCGAGAGATCGCTAATCCTGATTTTCTTGAGGCTAAGGTACGTGAGCTTGAGGGCCTTAAAGTCGATATGAAACCTACAGTTGTTCAAACGTATTTACAAAGTGCTTTTGATCTTGAAGTTGCTGATAGCATTTTTAATGATTTTATAACTGGTGGCGACACTACAGCTTTTGGTGTTGCTCAAGCAATTACTTCAACAAGTCAACGTGGAAATATTAGCACTAGCTTAGCTATGGATCTTGATGATTCTGCGTTAGAGCACGCCGCAATCTTAGCAGGTTAGGAAGTCCCCCCTGACCTGCTATTTTCGCCCCGACGATTCAGGGTATACCATGAAGTCATTTGACCTCCGTGAGGATTCATTATTCGGCATGGTAGTAAATCCTAGAGCTGAAGGGTGATCAGCAGGCACTCCGAAGTCTGCTGATTTAGGAAAGGCCATTCCTTTACAACAACCTGAGCTGGGCACTCATAAAAATGCCCTCAAGAGTGCCTGTAATAGGTTAAATGAATACTCAGGAATGGGAAGTGTACTTAATCACGTGTGCCCAGTTTGACTGATGACAGCTCACTATAGGTTAGGCCACGCTGACGAGTAGTAGGACAAACCTATACAAGTTGGTACCCCACAAAGCGTCTAAGGGTGGGGCTAAGGTAGTTCGGTAAAGCACTCCCTGATTCAGGCTCTGCAGCTAGCCGGATACGCCAACTTTGTTTCGTAAGCCTATACAATGTTTTTATGATCCCTAGAATTTTTGTTGGAGTGGACCCTGGCTCTACTACTGGTATTGCCGTTCTAAGGACTACAGGTGACGGTTACATATCCTCTCATGAGCAAATAGTTGACCCTGAAAATGTGGCTTATTGGTTGCGGAAACATTGTGAAGGTCAATTTGTTGAGTTGATTTATGAGTCGTTTTATATTGCGCAGCGTACTTTGAAGGCTGGCACTAAGGGCGTTCATGATGCTTTGAATTTAATAGGTTGGATTAATATAGAAATTGGGGATTGGATTGGTGTACGTTTGTACCCTCAGTCCCCTTCGGAAGGTAAAACTATCAAGAATGACGCTTTAAAAGCGATGGGTTTGTACAACCCTGCTATGCGCCATGGTACTGATGCTATGCGTCATATTGTGAGGCATCATTTGAATAAGTTACCTAAGTCATCTGTCTCTAAAGCTTATTTGGAGGCACTTAAAGTATAGAAAGGAACCTTATGGGTGCATTTAAAGATATTCAGACTGAAGCTGAAGAGAAGGCTGCTGATCCTGTATTCAGGTTGGCAGTTATTCTTATTATGGAGGACGTTTTAAAGAGTCTTGCTGATGGTTTGGCTACTGCGTTTACTAAGATATTTGCGACTCGTGTAGAGCTGCGTGATTTTGTTTGGAAGAAGGAGAAGGATGTTACTTGATTATGCGTTGGATAGGTTTAAATTAACGATACCTGCTGGCAATCCATTTCGTAAGACTTTTGATTTTGAGATTGAAAGCATTCCTTATCAGACGTTGGAGGATTCTGAGGTTAGTGTTAACGGCTCTGTTTATTATTGGTCTGATAATTATACGACTATTTTTGATTTGATTACTTCTGAGTGGTATGACCATGCGAAGCAATCTGACGCTGCAGAAAAGCGTATTAGTTGGTGGGGTTCGCAACGTCGAGCTCGTGAAGTTAGGCAAAAACCTATGCCTAATTCTGATGATTTGTTTGGTTATCAATACCATACAAGTTGTATGTTTTCAGGTGTTGATCATTTGTTTATTAATGATGGTACTGGTTTGGGTAAAACTCGTAGTGCTTTGGCTTGTCTTGATAACAATTTTAAGTTGGGCCCTAATCTTATTATTTGTCCGAAGATAGCTATTGAGGCGTGGACTCGTGAGATTGAGGTATTATTTCCAGGCTCTGATTATATTACTATTGTTGGTCCTGCTGATGAGCGTCGTAAGCGCCTTAAGCATGTTACTGATGTTGATTTTACGATTATTACGTATGATTTGTTGATTAAGCATGTTAGTTGTCGTCATTGGCAGGGTTCTAAGCGTTTACCTGAAGGTGAGTTGGATGGTATTAAGTGGAATGCTGTTATTGCTGATGAGGCTCATCGTATTAAGAATCCTCAAGCTTTGAGGACTCGTTGTGCTTGGCGTATTTCTGATAATGCTGTTAAGCGTATTGCTTTGACTGCTACTCCTATTACTGTTGATCCTCAAGATTTGTGGGGGCAGTTACGTTTTCTTTCTCCTAAAGAATTTAATTCTATTGGTAAGTTTCGTGACAGGTTCTTAAGGATGGAGAAAAACCAGCATGGTGGTTTGGATTGTTTGGGTTGGAAAGAATATGGTGAGATGCATTATCAGCAGATCATGGGTTGGCGTACTGTTCGTCGTACTTTTGAATCCCCTGAAGTTCAATATGCTATGAGGGATATGATTATTCCTGAAGAAGGGCCATTAAGTATCCGTCATTTAGAGTTAACTCCGATGCAGGAGAAGGCGTATAAGCAGATGAAGGATTATCTTATTCTTTCTTTGAAGGATTGGGATGGTGTGACTATTGCGCAGAATCATTTGGATATGTTTATTAAATTGCGTCAGATTTCTAATGGTATGCCTGTTACTACTGAGGATATGAAGGTTGTTGGTTTAGATGTTCCTTCTAATAAAGCTACGGCATGTAAGGAAATTATTGATGATGCTGATTGTAATGTTGTTGTTTTTGCTGAGCATTCTAAGGTAGCTGGGATGCTTTATAGGTATCTTGATGACAAGCTTGAAGATTCTACTGTAAGGATTATTACTGGTGACACTAGACAACCTACTAGGTTGGCTTATATCTGTGAGTTTCAAGCTGATTCTTCTAATAAGCAAGTTCTTGTATGTACTACTGGTACGATGTCTGAATCAGTGTCCCTTACTAATGCAGGTCTTCTTATCTTTGCTCAGGAACCTGCGTCGATGCAGCAATTTATCCAGTGTCGTGGTCGTGTCCGTAGGATAGGTTCTAATGTGGTAGTTCCTGTTATTTCTTTACGTTCTAGGGGCACTGTTGAGGATAAGTTAGCTGGAAAAATGAGTTTGAAATTAGATTTCCTTCGGGAGTATTTGTTGCAAATGAAAGGAGACAAATGTCTATAGCAGAAGAAGAACATGTGAAGTTAATTCCTGTTCCTGATTATGAAACTTGGTTAAAGATGGGTATTCAAAAGGGGTATTGCAGCGATCAATACTGCTCTAATCATCTCTATCATGCCCCTGAAGATCAAGAAATATTCCATCAACTTTTAGAAGAGTATAAAGCTAGGGATTTTTGTTGGCCTGTAGTTCGTTTGCACACACTCCCAGAAGACGATTAAAATAGAGTGTGCCTAAGATTCTTTATTACGATATTGAAACGGCCCCGAATCTTTCTTATGTGTGGGGACAATACGATCAAAACGTTATTCAACATGAGAGAGAATGGTACATGTTGTGTTTTGGCTATAGGTGGGAGCATCAGAAATATACCAAAGTTTGTTCACTCGTAGACTTTCCTGAAGCTTATGAGAAAGATCCTGAGAATGATTATCATGTGGTTAAGAAAGTATGGGAGCTTCTTAATGAAGCTGATATTGTTATTGCCCATAACGGTGATAAGTTTGACATGCGCAAGTGCAATGCTCGTTTTATATATCATGGGCTTGGCCCTATATCACCTGTCAAATCTATTGACACCTTGAAAGTTGCTAGAAAGTATTTCTATTTTAATGCCAACCATTTAAATAATTTGGGTCAGCATTTAGGGCTGGGCAAGAAGGAACAAACTGGTGGTTTTTCTACGTGGGCTGGCTGTATGCGTGGCGATGTAAAAGCTTGGCGTAGAATGATTAAGTATTGCAAGCAAGATGTGGTTCTTCTAAGGGATGTTTATCTTGCATTGCGTCCTTGGATGGACAATCATCCTAACCTTAATCTCTACACAAAGAAGCATGCTTGTCCTACTTGTGGTTCTCACAACTTGCAACGTCGTGGCAGACGAGTAACTAAAACTAGTGTGTGGCAGTCATGGCAATGTTCAGATTGTCGAAGCTATAGCAGAACTAGGTTGGCTAATAAAGATTTTAAACCAGATATCGTTCCCTAAAAAGAAAAAAAAGGGGAGTTAAAAAAAGGAGAAGAAATGGATATAGATGGTGTTGAAATGCGTACTACAGATTTCTGTCATAATCAACGTCTTTTAATAGGCATTTACGTTAAGAAAATTTGTCATAATGAGATGCTTGGTGAATATAAATGGCAGTATTGCCACATGTGGGACGACACAGGAGAAACCAACGTCAAGATAGTCACAGGTGGTAGTAGATTTTATGACAATTATGATGATTGCATTCTTGCTATGAACGATTATGTAAAGGAAATGATTGCTGATGGTGCATGAGTTTGGATATTGCCCTGCATGTGGTGGTGAAATGAATCACCCATTTGTGGCGTTAAGTAGAAGAGATAATAAGACAAGCGTGTGTTCTGAATGTGGACAGCGTGAAGCTTGGGAAGATTTGGAAAAATATGTCCTCAATAAAAAATGAATTAAGTGTATCTGCTACTGGGTTAGTTGCGTATAGTAGTTGTGCTCGTAAGTTTAATTGGCAGCGTGAAGAGCGTTGGGAATATGATGGGCCTAAGAAGGCTAATGCTATGTGTTTGGGTTCATTAGTTCATTTCCTTATTGAAACTGGCTTACCCATTTTTGTGGAGCCATTAAAATCTTCTAGACCTCATGTGGATCCTGCTACTGCGACATATCTCGCTAGTAAAGAGATCGATTCTTGGATAGCTGGGTATACAGACAATGAACACGTTCAGACGGAGATATACACAGACATCGTTCCGTATGCTAAGTTTATGGCTTCGCAAACTTTTAATTGGTTTGAACAAGAAAAATTTTTTAATCGCTATGAGATAGTGTCAATGGAGGAAGACTTTGCATTCCATATTAACAACGTTGGCGTGTTGCGGTGTCGTCCTGATCTTGTTGTACGTGATCGGGTCACTGACACGTTAGGTATTGTTGATTACAAGACTGGTACGTCTATCGATCAAGCTCCGATGAATGCTGATTGGCAGATGCGTGCTATGGCTGTTGTCTTAGATACTTACCAAGGGCTTTCAGTTGCTTGGGGCGGTCATCTTCGTATCAAAAAGATCAAGTCCACAAGGGGTAAACCTCCTTACGTTCAGCTTAATGAGATGAGGTTCGACGAAGCAAGAATCCAACATGCTAAGGATGAAATTATTTCTTTGATGACACGTATAGAATACGATGTGTTACACTTGCCTTCACCTACTTGGACTTGTGCCTCAATGTGCAGCTTTTATGATGCATGTGAGGCTAAGAGTGCTCTCCAAGATTGGGAATATGTAATGTCAATTGACCACAAGAAAGGAACAGATGAGTAGTTCGACTTACAGTGTTTGGATTAAAGACGGTCTTGAAGCTAACGATTATTATTTGACACTAGATGAAGCTAAGGCTTTGCAATATGAATTAAAAGTACTGGGTTATGAATCTAAAATAAGAAAGGAACTTAATGAGTGACTTAAAAGTTTACTTACACATACATGGGGTCTTCGGATCAGGTAAGACAGCCTTCGGGTTGACTGGTCCAAGCCCTAGATTAATAGCTGATGTTGAGGGCGCTGCTTTCAAATCAAAATTCGGAGGCAGTAAACAGCTTTGGAAAGATTGGGACCAATCAGAGGCCCCATTGGATACTGTTGTTTATCCGATTAAAACTGAGGATGATGTTAAGTTCATCATTGATTATTTAAAGACAGAAGATCATCCTTTTAATACATTTACGTTAGATAGTTTAACGTTGTACCAAACTAAACTTAAACGTGAATTGCAGCAACCTAATCAGGCTTTTAATCCTGATGCTGAGTTTACTTTTCATGCTTGGAATCGTGTGCTTAATCATATGCTTATGCAATGCGAGGATCTGCTTTCATTAGTAGAACCTAACGCAAAGAGGCCTATTAATGTTTGCCTGATATCTGCTACTGATAGGGAAGCTCATTACATGCGCCCTCTATTAGAAGGACAGATTCGAAAACGGTTACCTGGCCTTGTTGATATTCATGGCTATATGAAAATGCAAAGGGATAAAGAAGGAGAGCTTCGTACTCTGTTACACTTTGAACCTACTGATTTAATAGATGCAAAATGTAGGCTTTGGCAAGTTGCAGAAAAGCATCCCAAGGGTTACATTGTAGACCCTACCATTAAAAATATAATAGAAAATCTCAATACAAGAGAAGAAAGTGAGAGGTAAGATATGCCTTCATTTAGTAATTTGCGTTCGACAGCACAAGAACGGTGGCAACCCGAAGAGGGTAGCGTTTACACTGTTGTTGTAGTAGAAGTTCGCAACGGAGAAACACGGAACGGTTATCCTTCCGTTAATTTATGGCTTGAAATAATAGGTTCAAGCCCTGATGTTGGTGAACGTTTTTGGGATGGGACTTATTTCTCAGCCAATAGTAGAGCTAACTCTATGGCGTTCGCTAAATTAGAAGCTGCTAATGCAGATCTTAGTGAAACTTTCTGGGCTAAAGACCCAGACGAAACAGCTATTGAATCTATCTTGATGGGTTCAAAGTTTAAAGTACAAACAACATTTGAAGAGAACCGTGATGGTGATCGTCCTTGGCTGCGTTGTACTTATATTCCTGCTGATGACAATGGAGTAGAGGAATTTTAATTTAGGGGGAAAGCATGACACCGGATGTAGCAACTTCCGTAGCTAAACAGGCCAATGCTAAGACGTTGCGGAAGGAGTTACATCCGGCAGTCGTGCTTAGTCACTTTGGTCATGAACCAGAAATTGTAGGACGTTTAAGGTTGAGCTATAGTTCACCCTTTAGAAATGACTCCAACCCTTCACTGGATATATTTAGGAGTAGGTTATCGCATGAGTGGAGGGTTGGAGATTTCGCTGAAGGTTTTCAAGGATCTTCAATAGATTTAATACTCAGATTCAATCCAAAATGGACGACAGATCAAGCTATAGACTTGGCTAAAGTTTTATACGCTAATCAGCTTGCATCTGGGATAGAGTATGATACTTCTGCTGCTATGAATCAACGTGAATTTAGGTGGCCTAACCCTAATCACGATGAGGTAGCAGCACAGCGCTGGCATTACTATTACTCTCGGACGCATCCTTGCCTTCCGCCTGTAGGGTACCTTCGGTCCGCCTTTCGTATACATATTATGGCTAACGAAATGGTTTGGGTGCCTTACTATGACGTTGATCATAAGATCATTGGTTATAAAACGTTATCTAAGAGTGGTGGTAAGAGGGCTGGTGTAGGTTCCAAGATGGCTTTGTATGGTTCTAACTATGCTTTAGCTAGGCTTAAGGAGTCTCGTGATCCTGTTATTATTTGTGAAGGTGAATCAGATACTTGGGTTATGGATTATCTTTATGGGGATGAGTATGTAGTTGTAGGATTTCCTGGCGCTAATCAAAGTGTTCAAGAATTGTTAGGCATTTATGAGAATAGTGTTTGGAGTGGCAGGTATATCGCTATTGTTTTTGATGGTGATGCTGCTGGTACTTCTGGTAGGGCACAGGTAGCTGAGTGGTTGTATGATCATAATGCTACTGTTACGTTAACTCCTTTGCCTGAAGGTAAAGATGTTGCTGATATGCAGAAGGATGATATTAAAGATCTTTTTGATGAGTGGCAGATGCCTTTTGGTGAACCTCAGAAAGTTGCTCAAGTTGGTACTATCTATCGTCGTTTAACTGCTGATGGTTCTCATGGTACTGAACTTACTAATTGGGCTTTTGATATTAATAGGTTTCTTATTGGGGAAGATTCTGAATCTTGGGCTTTAGAAGGTACTATCCTGCCGACTGGTAGAAAAACTACTATCACTTCTGGTACTTTCAGATCAGTTCAGAAACTTATTGATTGGTCGCAGCGACATACTCGCCAGTTCTTTGGTAACACTACCGATGCTCAAAGGTTAGGTTCATATCTCCTTGGTCAGGCTACAATGAAACCTGTGGGTAGAATGACTACTAGGGTAGGTTTGCACCGTGGAGATTTTGTTTGGTCAAATGGTTCTATCGGTGATCAAGATTGGCAATACATCGGGAGAGAAACTGGGCTTAAATTAGATACCTCACAGGTTAACCTCCCTTCGGGTAAGACATCTTCCAAAACTGCACAGTCACTTCAGAGATTAACCGAGCTGCACATTTCTGATGTCACTATGCCTATACTTTGTTGGCTTGCTGTCGCACCATTACGAACATTGTTTAAAGAGTTTCCTATTTTGCATATCTCTGGGACAAGTGGTTCAGGTAAAACTACTTTAACTTATATCATGATGTATATTTTTAGTGGCTCTAACATTACTTCTAACCTGACAACTACCACACCATATGCTATCTCTGCCCACTTTATGGCATCTAATGGATTCCCTGTATGGTTTGATGAGTATAGGCCAGGCGCTAGAGACGATACAAGAAAAACTTTAGATCAATTATTACGTGATGCTTACACAGGTCAAGTATCTACAAAAGGTTCTATGAGTTCTAATCGAGCTGAAGTGACACAAATCCTTACTGATACTCCAATCATTATCACAGGAGAAGATACGTTGTCTGAGAAATCACATGTAGATAGATCAATCATTCTCAATCTCCCTATGAAGGGGAAGAACAAAGCAGCAAAAGATTACTTTGATTGGGAAAGCCCAATAGCATTTAATTATCTTTCTTGGTTGCATAAAAAATATTTAACCACAGAAGTGTTGCTTCCTGCAGTTGATTTGCCTGAAGATCTGTCACCTAGGCAGCGACATAACTTTCAAATATTACATTATGGTTACGAATTGTTAACTCATTTTGTTGACGATCTAGATACTAATTGGGAATTGCCTGAGCTTTCGTTGGACCTTGCATTGCGTGATGCAAAGGTAGCTACTGAAGAGAATCCTATTTTAGAATTAATACGCTGGGCATATGAATCAGAAGAACGAGCTGTCTTTACATTAGAAGATGAAGACAAAATAGGCATATCAACTATTGAATTAATGCGTATACAAAATGCCCCTTGGGGCCCTAAGCTTCCGTTGCCTTTTGAGAAACACACAGCTTTTGGTAGATGGCTAGAAGATCATCTTGGCGCTAGTAAAGAACGTGTATTCTATAATGGTAAGCAACGAAGAGTATATGTAGTTGACTATAGCAAGGTGATGGAATGAAACCTCGTTTAGATGATCCTAAGACACGTAGTACTTTGTTAATGGCAATTGCTATTGGTAAAACTAGAGCTGAGGCTTGTGGTGAGGCAGGTATTACGGTAGAAACTTTACGCCGTCATGAAAAACGTGACCCTGAATTTGCTGAACAAATGTTAGATGCCGAAGAAGCTGCCTTTGATCAGGTTGAGAGACGTATGCGTGAGATGGCGGTAGCTGGTGATTCTTCTATGATCAAGGAGTATCGTTCTCTTAAGCGTAGACGTGAAGCTCGTGAAGCTAGAACTGCAAAGCTTGAGGTTGAGACTACACACACTCATGTCCTTGAAGCTACAGATACTATCCGTGAACTTATAGGCACCCTTAAAGAACGCAGGGATCAGAATCAATTAATGGAAGCTGAAATTATAGAAGTTCAGCCTGCTATGAGCGAAGCTGGTGGCGCAGAAGGCATTGAGGATTGAATAGCTTCTGTCTTTAATAGCGTATCTAAGTTAATTGCGTTAGCAGTTCTTGGATCTTCTCTATCTGGTATGCGTTTAGGAAGCGGAAGTCCTAATGCTTTACGTTGTGAGTTTGTTAACCTATCTTTACCGTAAACCATGAAGTACATGATGTCTTCTTGTGTCGGGTTGATTCCCATTATGAACGAAGCGATTGTTACCGTAGCGATATCTTCTCGCAATCTATCGTTTAACTTGTCAAGGTCTTCTTTGCTTGTGAACTTATCTAAGTTCCAGTAGTCAAGTGTTTCTGTGCCAAAAAGCTCTCCTTTAGTTTGTCTTGACATGTCATCTACCCATTCGAGGAAGATTTCGTTGGTCGAGTAGCCTCTTTCTACACCATCTCTCCAGAATCTTTCAGCTTGTGTGATTCGTGGACGCAGATCCATAGCATAGCTCCAGTTAATCCCTAGTTGATCAAACATGTAGCTAAGATGCTGTTCAGATACTCTTAAGTTTTCTTCGGACGTTTCGTCTTTGTCCCAAACATTTTTTCTAAAGCCCTCTATTTCAAATGCTTCTAATTCATCAACACCAAATCCAAAAGCTGGATGAGCTAAAGCGATATTAAGTATATCTTGATCACTTAATTTTTTACGTGGCGCTCCTTCTGGGGTGTCTTTATTAATAATCATTTCAGTCATCTCTAAAGCAGTTTGCACTTCTTCCCATTTTTCTTCATCTGTTTTCGCATTTTTGTATGTTTCTAGTAGATCTATACCGAACCCTTCAGTAACTACCCTTCTAGCTTCTGCAGGAAGGCCACGTTCTAGTGCACGGATAGGATCTGCGGAGTAGAACATGGCTGTTAAGAAAGAATCAGCTTCAGAGTATGCTCCATGTTCTCTAAGTTCCTCCATTGTAGGTACGTCAATGCCATGTTCTTCAGCTTCGTTTAATACTTTGTTCCATTCAGTTCTGAAATTACCGACCATTCTCATTTGTTGATCAGCATCTAAGAAATAAGTTTCTATACCAAAAAATACTCCAAGCGCTCTAAAGTAAGCTCGCTCTCTTGCAGTTAATTCAGATTCTAATTCTGCCTGAAGTTTTTGATGGTCTGCTACGACACTAATATCTATCTCAAATGGTGTATGTTTGTTAGCCCAATCTATTAATCCTAACTTTTCAAACGTGCTTACTGTCTTACCAACTATAGGGATACCTGTGTTAACGAACCGCATTAATTCGTTCTGCCAGCCAGGTTCTAGTATTGCTCCAGTGAATAGACTTCTTCCTGTCTGGTATTCTTGTAAATAATTAACCGCTGATACAGTACCGCCGGAAAGCATCTGTGTCATTTCGTTAACTCGCCCACGCCAGTCATGCTTCCCTGTTGCAGGGTCATATCCGGTGAGGTATTCTGGCATCCCATCTTTTATTATCGGTAACAATGCAGGTATAGTAGCAAGGCGTTCAACGGTTTCAAGAGCAGCAATCGCAGGTGTTTCAAAACGTCCGGTAACAACTCCTCCTGCACCTATTACACGACCTACTTGTTTTGTCCAATCAGGGAGAAATCGTTCTCTCCACTCGTCGGAAGGTCCTAGTAGGGCTTTAACGATTGATTCAGTAGTGCGTTGTAAATTAATTGTATTGCCTGGACTTTCCATTAGCATTCGTGCTTGTAGTTCTGTGTTTTTACGCATGAATGTATAGAACCTACTTAAGTTATTCTTAACCATTAATTCTTGCGCTGTTAAATCTCCGTAGTCAAAAAGAAATTCACGGACTCTTGAAGCTGCCAAGAATGGAGTTAAAGCTTTCGCTTCTACACCATCAAGGTACAATGCTATACGTGCATTGTCTTCTATTGCTTGCCCAAATTTTTGACCAGTTCTAATAACTGGATTGTTTACCAATAGATTTCTTGCACGTTTTGTTTTAGCTGTTCCTGCTGCGCTTAAAAAGATGTTCCTATCATATTGAAGGTCCTTAAAGAACGATCCATTTAATACAGCATTGTGGTTGAGTTGTTTGAGTATCTTTGCTTCATGTTTGGTGAGTTTTATTTTTTCTTTTCCAACATTTCTACCACCTACCCTAACTAGATCATCAACTGCGTCATTGTATTGGGTAATAAATTTTTCTATTTGGTGTTCATGTACCACAGAATTAAGCCGTTGGTACTTCATTGCTTGATGAATGTACTTAGGGTTTCTAAATCCTGCGAGCACCATATTGAACCAGTTGCCCCCATGGTTTCTAGCATGGAATCCAATGCCTGCTACTAACGGCACGGTTGCGTAAGCTGCCCATGCTGTATTGAATTGATGCATGATATTTCCCATGCCTTCAGCCATGTAGCCGTCTTTGATACGAGGCAAGACATCTCTTGTGATCATTTCAGATATTTCACTATCTATTAGGACAGCGCCTTTTTCCCCTCCGACGTGGTGAATGGTGTACTTTGAAAGTTCATCATTTGCAAGTATCGATCTTTCAAGATCTTCCATGCTTCTTCCTTTTAACGTCTGGACTGTATTGTCACGATAAGATTTCCATTGGAATACGAAGTCACCCTTGCCCCCTTGAGGGTATGTGAAGGTACCTTCTACAGCGCCTGGCCTTGCTACTAGTGCTCGTTGTTGTTTTCCTCCTTGCCCATAGGTAGCTTTTAGTCTTGCTCTTGCTTCTGCATTTATTGGAGGCATTGGGTCAGCCCAACCAAAACTTCCACCCCCAATAATTGTCCCTTCTTCTTTAGCTATCTTTAATGGATCTTTTACTGATTCTGCAGTTTGTTTTTGTACTTTATCTAGTCTTCTTTCTGCACGTATTTTTTGTAGTATTTCAGGAAATTTCTCAGTCCAAATATTCTCCTTTACTTGCTTGCCTTGCTTCTTAAGTATGTAAGTCAATGGAGAGTCGCCTGTTTCGTCAAGGAGTTTCGCTATATCATCATTTTGTTTTATGGAAGCCCTCATAATGTCTTCCATTAGTTCGATGTTCCAATCATTCTTTTGATATGTCATCTTAAGAAGTTTGTTTTGATCTACCGTAGGTTTATATTTAGGCCAACTATCGGGCGTAGTTCCTCTAGCGCCAACTCCGTTGTATTTCTTATAGATTTTTTCGTTAAAACGCCCTGACTTTAATGATTGATAAGCATGTTGAACACTTAAAAATTCTCTCTCCACTATTTCACCACCATGCTGCATACTACGTGGCTTAAATTTAAAGGGCCTATAAGCCTCCTGCGATAAGGGGGCGAACCGTCCAGTTCTTTTTCCCTTTACTATGTTGATAGGCTTCGCATTAACATTATGTGTCACAAAACGTGCGTCATCCTTTACATGTTTAACGACTTTCTTAGGAGCTTGCTTAGCGATTTCAGGAAAATTATTAGTGACCCATTCGATAACGTTATTAAGTAGAGGCACAACGTCAGTACCTTCTTGGCCCTTAAGTAAATGTTCTCCTAACTTTTTAGTATTGGGTATCCCCATTTGTTGAGCTTGTTCAACTATTTCTTTAGCGTTTGGCGGAGCTACATCTACTTCGCTAGGTCGTATCTTCCATTTACCGTCAACAAGATCAGTCGATTTTAAACCAGCAATCTTAGCAAGTTCCTCATTGGTTGCTTCCTCTGCTTCCATTACAAGCTTGTCTCTAGTTTTTTTAGCTTGGTCAAGTTCTCGCCTAGCTTGAGTTACCCTGCTTTCCCATGGGCTTCTAGGCGCAGCTACCCTTGATTTAAGGTCGCTTACATGCCCACCTAACTGAGTCCATTCCATTTCTATTTCATCTGCAGTCATTCTATCAGCAGGTTTTGCCTTGCCTTCTAAACGCCCTGCCTTAGTTTCTACAGGTTGTCTCGGTACAGCATCTTCACCAATCTTTTCAAACTTAATATAATAACGTGGGTTATTAGGTTTCTCAATTCCGCCTTTATAAACTTTTCTTGCTATCTCATTTGGTTTCCAAAGCTCGGTTTCAGAAAGTTCTGCCAATACTCTCTTATCTTTAGTCCAGCCGTCTCTCAATCTCCTGACTTCAGTGACCTTAACAAAAACATGATTGTTCTCATCGCCCATAGCGATCACGCTTCCGACTTCAAGGTCTTTAAAGTTTTCATCTAAATAACTTTTTGAACGTATTGTTGATTTCCGGCTTCCCTCTTGCACCCATTTGATAGCTGCCTCTCCACCTGTAGGGACATTCGCAGCTTTTTTGCTCATGTAATAGGTATGAGGCATGTAAGTAGTAGGACCTTCTACTATCTCTTTAGCGCCACCTTCACCCCAAGCACCTATCCTTCGGAAAGTAAAACTTATCCTTGGGTCTTTGCTTACATGATCCACTTGATGCAAATACTTGGTTTGAAAATCACCGCCTGGCATAACATAGATATCGTTATTGCCTACAGTAAAACTATCTTCAACGTTCTTAATTCGATGAAGGTTCTTGGTTTTCTCTTTTCCAATATTTATCTTCGCTTCTCCACCAAACGTTATTGTTGCCACTGGACTATGACCAGCAGCTTTATCACCTTTAGCTAATTCAAAGATCTCATCAGCATCCCTATGAGGTTTTAATCCTTTGCTCAAATCTTCAACAGTTTCACCAGCCTTTGCCGATTTTAATTCAAATTCGCCAATACCTGCTTTGTATCTATTGACCAAAACGCTGTTGAAATACCCTTTAGGGTAGCCCATCTGTGCGCCAACTTGATCAGCTAACTCAACCAGCTCTGGATAACCAGCTATTGGTCTTGCAGGATGCGCTGGAGTACCCTTTACATAAGACCAAGGTTGATCACCGAACCACGCTGAGTGATGCCTTCCCCCTTTCCAAATCGTATCTTTAAACCACTTATCTTCTAACCAATCATCCCAAAAATTATAATTGGACTTATCTTTAGGCTTAGTAGCTTTCTTTATTTTCGCCCCAATTGAAGTTGTTTTTATATTTGGTTTTACTTCTACATCTGGCAATAACTTTCGTGAAACTTGTGGCTTAGCAATAGGACGAATAGGGATTACATCTGCTTCCCTGACAGCAGCTACTTTAACTGGCTCTAAACTTTCCATAATTTCACGTGTGACACGAACAATTTCACGTGCGTTCTGCCCAACGTTTGCGTTACCAGCTACATTTAAAGTCTTAACATTATGTTCTTTTAACCATTCATGAAACCATCGTAAAGACTGAGGATCTGAATCTTTCAATACAAGGACAGGTCTAGTTAATTCATTCGCTTGAATATTACCAACAGTAGGTAATTCCTTACCTACTTTGCCTGTACTCGGATCAGTAACTCCTGCTTTCCTTGCACCATAATCAAAATTCGCATCTACATATTCACCCCTAGCATACCTAATTGTGTCTTGCGAACCTGAACCAGCAGGATACAACCCTGAATACTCTGATCCCTCTTGAGAAATAAGCGTCCGTGTATCCACACCCACATTAGTACTGTTCTTGTGTGTCGGAGTCCAATTTTCTGCTTGTTTACGACCACCTGTTATCTTATTAAAGAACTGTGATTTACTAATTTGACTTGGGTCAAAAGCTTGCAAATCTATAATGACAGTAGCGTCAGCATCAATAACATTTCTTGCAGTACGTGCAGGATAACCAAAACCTAATTTTGTATTTGGCGGATCCATATAATGCTTTAAAGACTGATCAGTTAACCACATCTGCTCCCTGTTGTTATATGCATTCTTGGTAACTTGAACAAATTTTTCAGGGCCTTTATCCCCAAAAAGATTTTTCCTAGTTGGAACAGTCTTACCAACAGTATCCTTATGCACCACATAAGGCACTACTGAAACATCTTCACCAGTTTTAAATACTTGCTTCCCAGTTGATTTAACATATGCATTTAACGAAGGATTCCCACCAGTAGGGATTCCCATCTCTGCTGCCACTTCTAAACCTGTACGATCAGCACCTGTCTGACCACCCGATATTACCCTATCTAACTTATGGTCAGATATCGGCAACGGATCTCTTAAATCATTTATATTAGGTTGTGGCCCACGAAGATCCAGTTCTTGCCCTTCAAACGTATTAGATGCCTTATGCCCTCGTTGTGGGATAACTCCTTTAGCTTGTTCATCTGGAGTCCATATAGCAGTAGGAGAACCTTCTTCAGTGCCGAACCTTCTAGCGTAACTTTTATGTAGCTGAGTTTGCCTGTTGGCTACAGCTTGTGTCGCATTTAAATTAACTGTAGCTTCTTGAACTACGCCATCTGCTTCTTTAACAATGGGTTTGCTATGGATAAGATTGTTCTTTATCTTGTCAACTAGCCTTTGTTTTTCCATGGCGAGTAGAGCTTCATCAGTACCTGCTGCTTCTTGTTTCGTATTAATACCTCGGCGAGTTCCTCGTTTTCCTTGATAAAGAGAACTTGGATTAAATTCCTTAGTAGTGTCTTTGGCAATTTTTAAATCTCTAGCGATCCTGCCAAGCTGATCATTAATGTCTTTGAATGCGTCATCTAAAATTGGTTTAACTGGCAATTGCCCTAACTGACTTGTTTCTATAATATCGTCAGCTAAGTCCAAATGTGATTGCATTGTGATTGCAGCTTCTGGCGCTTCAGGATGATTGATGTAAGGGAAGGTTTGGCCTCGCCCATCCTTCGCCATGTCAACCAGCTTTGTAGGATCAAGATCAGCGTCGGTTCCTCTAGCTGCTTTATCAGCAGCAGCGATTTGTTTTGAAGTTACTAGTTCGCCTTTTGGCTGAGTGGTACCACGTTGTACATTCAACAAAGAACCTGGGGTAGGTTCTGAAGTTGACAGGACTGCTGGTTTTTCTTTATAGAGTGCGAATCGAGCTTTCCTAATCCAGTGTTCAATTATTTTTCTATCTTCAAGCGGTAACTCGTGAAGCTTAGCGCCTGTAGGTATTCGTTGGTCAAGATCAGTAACGGCTGCTTTTGTTCTAGTTCCGACTTCTTGTCTAGCTGTGAGCTGTTTAACTACTACTTCACGTTCTGGTAACGTTTCAGGTAACTTTTTAGAAGCTTGTTCTAACTGTTCCTCAAGGTCAGCTAAACGTTTTTCTGAAAATTTTCTAAGGTTTTTAGATCTCCAAGTCTTATTAGGATCAGCTATATGACCTTCAACTGGCGATTCATCAAGCATCCTTCTAACTTCTTTAGCGAATGGAGTATCGCTATTTGCAAATCTTTCAAAGTCAAAGTCGTCAACAAAAGTGCTATCTGGCCTCTTATATATTAAGTGCCCTGTATTTTGATATAGTTCTATTTCTTCTATTTCTTGTTTCGCACGTAGTACAGCAGGATCAGTTGTTGTATCTACACCAGTTAATTCAGCCACACGTTCTGTATCTCTTTTCTTAGCTTCAGTAACACGCCTTGTGGCTCCTTTGTATGTCTCTAATTTTTTCTTAGAGTTTGCGAGCTTGTCTCTAAGGCCAAGTGCTTTCATATTAGCTGCGCCTTTAGTTCCTTTTTTATATATTGGTCCACCTTCTGCTATTGCTTTCTCTAATTGAACTTCTGTCTTAGCGACTACATCTTCCCAATATTTAATAGCTTTTGCTGCGCTTTCGCCTGCTTGTGTATTGGGCATTGGAGGCCCATAACCAACTTCATCTCTAAACTTCGCCGCATCAAACGCATCCATTGCTTCTTCTTCAGGAGTAAGTTTTCTTGCCGGTGGAGGAAGGTGTTCATCTGACCACGTAGGAGCTCCTTTTGGTACAAGCGGAGCTGGTGGAGGACCAGCAGCAGGACCAGCAGGTGGCCTAGGAGGAGGAGGGACAACATCTATTGGATCAAACGCTCCTCCATGAGTTATCCCATACCCCACATCATCCATGATTTGAAGTTTCTGCAAGTTCAAAGTTAAATCATTTATTAAAATAGCGTCATTATTACCTCGCACATAACGCATCCATTGATCCACAGGATCAACAGAATAAAAATTAGTTATCGCCCAATCACTATTGCCTGCTTTAACGTGCCGTTCAGCAGCTTTTTCCAGTATTTCACGCATCACTTTATTCACTTCAACAACGTTTTCAACGTCAGCTAAGAAAACACGAGCGCTTAAATGTCCGCTGCTGTTAGCATCTATCATCGTCGTGAGTTTCTTTTCGTCAGGCATTCTTCCAAAAGCAGCTTTAGCTTTTCCGAATCGTCCTAAACCAACCTTTTTGTTTTCTTTAATAAAGTTAACGTAAGCTTCAGCTTGCTTACGCATCCACTCCAATTGTTCTGCTTCTGTTTTTCCACCAAATGTTTTAGACATCTTTATGAAATCATCAGATTCTTGCATATATCTGAAAACTTCATCTCGATTTGTCAAATCATTATATAACTTACGCCCTATTTCGTTTCCTGCTGCCAGCCAATCATTAACCATCTGAGTTGTTTCAGTATCAACCCTTCGAGGCATGTACCTGCGAGGTTCCTTCTTAGAGTACTCAGCCCCTTTCACCATCCTTAACCAGTCATCCCATTCCTGCGACATGACATCAAGATTTCTGCTAAAAGCTTCTACTTCATTTAAAAATGCAGTATCACGAGGTCCTTGACTGTATTCATTCTTAAGTGCCGACATAGCTTTATTCCTATTATCAGCGCTCTTATACGTATTGACTATCCTCCCTGCAACTTCACGTATCTCTTCGTCTGTCCATTCAGGACGAGCTTTCTTTAAAGCAGATATAACTTTACCGAAATGGCGAGTTAAGATTTGTTTTGTAGTTTCTACATTAGCTTGTGCTGTTTTGACAGCCATCGAAGAATATGCACGAGCTTCATCTGCGTTAAATACTTGCGCACTACCAGCTTTATGAAAAGTTGAAACCTTTTCCTGCATATTTTTTAAAGCTTTAATTGGAGCACGTTCCATAAATGCAGCGTTACGTTGCTGTATCCATGTTTCTGGAGCGCCTCTAGGCCTCCAGCCCATTTCAACAACAGTGTCAACATGCGCTGGAGCCCATGCAGTTTCAAGCCCAGCGTTTAAAGACGTAGCTACTTCATCAAGGCTATTAAATCCATCACGACGAGCCTGATCTATAATATTCCGCATACCCAACAGGCGATCAGAAGCATTGCTGTACGTAGTCACCTCACCTGTGTCCATTACCCATCTCCACTTAACATTGGCACCACGTTGAATACCAATCACTGGTGTGTCAAGAGTGATAATTCCAGTGTCTTCAAAGAACCTTAATATTTTTGCAGCTTCTTCGTCGGTTGTCTTAATTACCTTTATGAAATCCTCTATACCGAATGATTCAGGTAGTCCAAGGTCGCTTACTCCCCTAGTAACAGATTGCGGGCCAGTTACTGGTACATCTCCTAACGTTTGGAAAATGTAATCATCAATTACTTCCTCTTGATTAGCTCCCTTTCTTAAAATCTCTATAATTTTATTAGCTTTATCAAACTGAGTACGAACATCATGGAATCCTTTAGCTCCTGTTTGGATCCGTGCTGCGCCGTGAGCTACTCCCCTTGTAGTAGCAGTACCTATTGAAGGTATATACTTTACGACAGCTTCCCAAGTATCATGCTTATAGCCTGCTGATCTCGTCCATTGATACAACCTTCTAGTTCCTGGCACCAAATGGTCTACTACCCCTATGCCTTTTCCTGTTGCGAAAACACTTGGATAAGTGGCAAAAATACCGCCACCTGTTCGTTTCATTACACGTTCCGCAGACCTAGCTATCTTTTTATTTTGTTTAGCGGTAGCGTCCAGCAGCACCTTTTGATAACCACCTTTGCTACCTAACGTAGCTACCGCATCATCTCCAGCTCTTGCGAAATGTAGCAGATCCTTTATTATCTGCTTGTCCATTGCAGTAGCGTTCTTTATAGGTGTTTTATTAAATCCTTGTGCGACAAGCTGTGCAGCACGAACTGCTTTAGATTGAGCTAATGCAGCATCATCTCCTAAAGTTATCCATAATTTAGCCACTCCCCCTGCCTCTTTATTTAAAACACCGAGAGCTGTAGACATCTGCCTAATAGCAGTTTTAGCTACATGACCTGCACCAAGACTAACTATAGAAATTGGATCACTACCTATTAACCCACCTAGTTCCATAATATGATGCGCTGTCCAACCTAATTTGCCTCCACCAAACCAATCTTTACCATAGTCAGGGTTGCCAACGGCTTCAAAGAAACCAAGGAAACCATCATCGTTTGAATCAAACTCTTTCCACCTATCGCTAATAACACCAGAATCTGTAATAGCATCTTCTAATTTATTAGTTACAGAACCTATAGGATTACCTGCAAAGCTCGCTAATGGATCTAT
>Ga0115011_10000314_pt1 | contig 41479 bp, 34 predicted proteins | sample TroAtlMetagenome_2_FD_88705 | JGI IMG/M metagenome (GOLD analysis project Ga0115011, IMG submission 88705) | Marine eukaryotic phytoplankton communities from Atlantic Ocean - Tropical Atlantic ANT8 Metagenome | ecosystem: Environmental > Aquatic > Marine > Oceanic | place: Tropical Atlantic... | reverse complement strand
ATTTGTGAAAATATGAATGTAGATGATGCACCAACTGGTGGAGAAGATGACCTTTGTTATGGTCCTGGAGATTATTTAATTATAGAAAACGCAGACTCGATTCAATGGAATGGACATTATTTCCCGAACTCAGGTTATACTGTTGATCCAAATGACAATTCTAAGATTATTGAAGGAAATGAGGTTTATTGGTATAAAGCAGAGAATTTAGATGGCTCTCCTGGATTTGGTTGGGCCTTTTATATTCTTAGTGATGTAGTAGATGATGCATCATGGGTACTTATGTCAGCAACAAATCCACCTCAAGATTTGCAATCTACTTATGCAATTCAATATGCATGGGGAAGCGATAATTGTAAACCTCAAGATTCCCAAAATACTCCAGAAGATATTACTTATCACTATGGAGGTGATTCTTCTGATCAAGAACCCCAACTTCAACCAGATATAGTTTGGAATCCGAATGAAGAAAAAATTTATTTAGATTTACATGTTTCTATTGATGAAGATTCAATAGATCAAGTAATTGTATATTTTGATGTTACAAGTGTAGATGATGTTGATAATTTCCAGTTTGATTTTTCAGGCCAAACAGGAATAATGAACTTAGATTCTAATGGGCAAGTAAGTTATAATACTCAATTAGATGGTTTTGAATCCTATCATACATATTGCTTTGAATTTAATCTTGAGGATGTAGCAAATGGTGATACTTTAGAACGTTCAACGGGATGTATGTTAATTTCTGATCAGGTAATAGGTTCTCAATCTATTGATTGGGAATCAGACGTAAATGGTGGTTCAACATCAGTTACTAGTATGTATGATGATGAAGATGGCACTAAAGCAATTGATGATAATTTCGACACTCAATGGACATCTGGAGATAATTGTGTTGATGAATGGCAAGAGATAACCATAGAACTTCATAATTCTCCAACACAAGAATATCAATTAATTTCGGGAGTTTCTTTGAAGTGGGGAGAATTAGCACCGAATGAATATAATATATTTGCATTAGATGAAAATTCTATTTGGAAAGAATTAGCAACTGTAGATATGGATATTCTTACAGATCCTGAAGAGAGTCATATGATTCATCATTTATTTCAAAAAATCGAAGCAAGTAAAATTAAGATAACTTGTACAGATTCAGATTCAAATATTCAACTTATAGAAGTTCAAGTACATTCATGGTTTAGTAATCAAGGAGGAGGCCCAAATGATGGTATTATGGATGCTTATTATTTGGAAGATTTAACTGCGAGTGCAGAAATAGCTTCTAGTTCTCAAGATGGAAATAATGTGATATTAAATGCAATTGATGATGATTACAGTACATTTTGGGAATCAGATGGAAATTGCCCTCAAGATGTAATGATTGATTTAGGAGAAGAATATTTTATTGGTGCCATGAAAATTAATTGGGCTACATCCTATGATTCATATCAATTCGGTGGAGAAGTTAAAATATGGAATGTTCAAGATGGTTGGGCTCCAATTCTTAATATGAATTATCAATTAAATGACCAATCAAATTTCTTCCATTTTTATCCTCAACATGGTCAAAAAATAATGTTTAAATGTTTAGATTTTGATTTGAATTTGAAGATTAGTGAATTTGAAATATTTGAAGCCAAATCAAATTGGTATGATTTTGATTTTGATAATGATGGTAAAAACAATGGAGAAGATAATTGTTACTTTGGAGAAAACGATTGGAATTCTCAACCTAGCAATGATCATGACAATGATGGATGTAATGATGATAGCGAAGATTGGGATGATGATAATGATGGTATAAATGATGAACAAGATAATTGCCCTCAAGGACAGTATAATTGGAATTCTTGGGATGAAGGTGCAGATTATGATCATGATGGTTGTTATGATGAGACTGAAGATGATGATGATGATGCAGATGGAATGCTTGATTTATTAGATCAGTGTATGAATACAAGACTTGGTGCAGGAATAGATGCTTCAGGGTGTGAAGTTTCATTCGATGATGGAGATGGAGATGGGGTAGCAGATTCTTATGATCAGTGTTCCGAAACTCCAAATGGAACAGAAGTAGATTCGTTCAATGGTTGTCCGATTTACAATGACATGGACGGAGATGGAGTTCCTGATCAAGAAGATGCATTCCCTGAAGATTCCTCAGAACAATTTGATGAAGATGGAGATGGTGTTGGAAATAATGCTGATACATGTCCAGAAACTCCTTCTGGAGATTTTGTAGATTCTAATGGTTGTACTATTAGTTTCCCAGATGACCCATTAAATGGAACAGATAATGGCACCTTAAATGATACTATAAATGAAACTGCAAATGAAACTGCAGTTGATACCGATGGAGATGGAGTCAACGATTTTGATTCAGATGGAAATGTCTTAGATGAGTGTCCAGATACAGAAGAAGGATTAGAAGTGAATGAAGTTGGATGTTCAGCATTATCTGCACTTCCTCCACAATTAGCAGCTGCATTAGATTTCATATTGAATATTGATTCACTTCTTGGGCTTCCAGATGGTACATTGGAAATAATGTTTGCAGCATTAGGTATGATGTTTGGTGTACTTAGATTTGTAGGACGGAGAACCTTAGCAGGTAAATCACGCCGTGTTGAAAAATATACGTCAGAAATAAGGTTAGCAAGAAGCCGTAGAGAACTAGAAAACCTTGAAAGAAGAATTACTAAAGATAATGAAAAGAATCTTTTGCCACCTGGTGGATTTGGAGATTTAATGGAATTAATTGAAACAAGGGCCATAGAACTTGGTGAAATGGATATGGCTAGCCATGTTAGGGAAGTTGCTGCAGAAGAAGAATCAATGAGAGAATCACATGAGAGAATGTTAGAAGAAATGGAAGGAACTAGAGAAGCAGTAGCAGGACTACAAGACGAACTTTCACAAATGCGTAGAAAAGGCCCTCCTCGTAAAGGACGTAAAGGCCCTCCACGCAGAGGTTCAAATGATTCTGGATATAAGATTAAAGAATCTGGTGGGCCAAGACGTCCATCCCTCCATCCAGCAGATTTAGATGGTGATGGTTTTGTTACAGCTGAAGAAAGAAGGATCTATCGTGAACAACAAGAAAAGGAGGATGACCTTTGGTGAAATGATTGATCTTTTTGAGTCCCGCGGTTCTTGAAAATAGAGAATCAAGGGGCCAATTGATTAAATTTCAACTAAAGGTTATAGTGGGATTAGATGGGTGCGGTATCTGTATCGGGGTGATTAATTGGCTAGGAAGAGACGTGGGAAGGCTCAAAGGCGACGAAAAAACGCTGGTGCAGATAAAAGAAATTATGATGAATTAGATAAATATCCTGTTAGGCCTCCTCATGCTTTTGCAAGAGTTGTTAGGGATAGACGTTCATTGAATATTCTCTACCAAGTTATTGAACCACCATTATCGAAGAAAGAAGAAAAATATCGACAAGAGATTATGAATATTTTTGTAAAAAGTCTTAATGCCAGTATTGAGGATATTGAAGCAGATGCAGGTGCATACCTTAGAACCTCTATGGATAAAGTAATCAAATCATATGGGATGAAAATCAATAAAAAATCTAAATCTAAATTGTTTTATTATCTTAGAAGAGATTTATTGGGATATGGAAAGATGGATGTATTGATGTCAGATCCGAATATTGAGGATGTATCTCTTGATGGAACAAACATTCCAATTTTTGGATATCATCGGAAATTTGAATCAGTTGAAACTACAATTAAATGGGAAACGGATGAAGAATTAGAAGCATTTATCATTAAACTAGCTCAAAGATGTGGAAAACACATATCTGTAGCTGAACCATTATTAGATGCGACTTTGATGGATGGTTCTAGAATAGTTATGAAATTAGGACATGAAATTTCTACAAGAGGTTCAACGTTTTGTATTCGTCGTTTCCGTGATGATCCATTCTCTCCATGCGACCTTATTGCATTTAGAACAATGACTAGCCTCATGGTTGCTTATTTGTGGGTTGCTTTCCAACAAGGAGTTTCTATGCTTTATGTAGGTGGTACTGCATCAGGTAAGACGACTACACTAAATGCTATGTGTATCTTTATTCCATGGCAAATGAAGATTGTAAGTATTGAATCAACAAGAGAAGTTAATATCCCTCAACCTAATTGGATACCTGGTTTAACAAGACAAGGTTTTGGAGGAGAATCTAATGAAGGTGAAATTGGAGAGTTCGAATTATTAAAAGCAGCACTTAGAGAACGTCCAGAATATATCATAGTAGGGGAGATTCGTGGTGCTGAAGCATATGTATTGTTTCAAGCGATGGCAACAGGTCACTGTGCATATTCAACTGTTCACGCTGATTCAGTGCCTTCTTTAGTTCATAGATTAGAAAACAAACCAATTGATATTCCTCGTGTATTACTTCCAGCATTAGAAGCATGTGCAATTCAAATACAAACAAGAATTAATGGAAAACGTGTACGACGCTGCAAACAACTTGTAGAAATTGTAGGAATAGATCCAAATTCAATGGAGATAATTACAAATGAAGTATTCAAATGGGATCCATCAAGAGATGATTTCGACTTTAGTGGAAAATCATATGTTTTAGAGAAAATAATGGTTAAAATCAATTATTCGCAAGATGAAATGCGAAAAGAATTACGAACTCGTAAGAGAGTACTTGATTGGATGGTATTGAATGATATTAGAAAGTCAGATCAAGTTTCTCAAATTATTACCGAGTATTATGTAAGACCCGAACAAGTACTTGCCCGAGTAGATGGCCTAATGTAATAAGGAGATTGAAATGGAATTAAATGCCTGGCAGAAGATAGGACACCGTCTTCTTGGGGGCATCCTAAAAAAAAGAGCAAGAGAAAATAAAGAGTTAACAAAAGATATAGAGAGAGGAAATCTTTCAGTAATGCCAGAAGTTTTCATGGCTACAAGCATATTATCAACAGTTGCTACAATTGGAATATTAGTAGGTTTAAATTTTTTAGTTTTTATGCCTGAAATTGGAGGTATTGCATTATATGAAAATATACAAGACCCTGAAGCAATACCACTTTGTGTCGATTGGGCATATTGGCATTCTGATGAAATTGATTATAACCTAAATTGGGGAGTTAATTCTGAAGATTTCGGAGAAGTTCAATATGGAGGATGCCCATATTATAACACTAAAACATTCCCTGCAGCCTTTAAGATTATAATACCTGTTTTAACTTTAGGTTTAGCCCCATTGATAGCTTATCGAACATTTATGGGTGGCGCAAAAAGAGCAGCAGTATTAAGATCAAAAGATATTGAAAAATATCTTCCATATGCTGCATCTTATACCGCTGCAATGTCTGCAGCCAATGCAACTCCACAGAAAATTTTCAGGTCTTTAGCAAAGAATGAGGAGATTTATGGAGAGATATCCCATGATTCTGCACAGATATATAGAGATACAAACCTTCTTGGGTTTGATTTAGTTACTGCCATTAAAATGTCTGTTGGTAGAGCAGCATCACCATGGCTAACAGAGTTTTTCCAAGGAATGGAGGGAACCCTTACTGCTGGAGGTAATCTCAAGATATATTTCTTAAACAGAGCGGAGCATTATATGAGGGAAAATAGAACAAGGTTACATGTGTTTTTAGAAACATTAGCAATGCTTGCTGAATCTTATGTTGTTGTTGCAGTAGCTATGCCACTGTTCTTATTGGTAATGCTTGTAATTATGTTTTGGGTAAGTGGTTCAGGTTCTACAATGGATGAAAGTACACTTTATTTCATAGTTCTAGGGTTTTTACCTATGATTCATATTGCTTATGGATATTTAGTTTGGGCAATGTCAGCAGATCAAAATATGTGAGGAGTAGTTATGGCAAGAAAAAAGAAGAAGTTGAAAGTTGATTTAGATCTTCCAAAGGATGATCGAACCATGACTTATCTTTATTTGATTTGTACTGTAAGCATTGTTCTTGGATTAATGTGTATGGGGTTCTGGTTTACAAATAGTAATTTCTTTCCTGGGAATGATGATGCTGCATTGCCATTTTTCGTTAGTACCTATTGTCAAACTACAGCAGCGGATGAATTTGGTAATCCTAACCCTCAACCATTTGCAGATGCAAGATTGGGATTAGAAACATCATATAAAGACAATGAAACTTGTTCATTATTAACAGATTCACCCTCAGCAGCCGTATGGGAATTAGATGATCCATGGGATGGAATGGATGGAAAGGCTAGATCATTCCAAGTACCTGGGTTAAAAGATTCACAATTAGCAGGAAAGACACATCCAGATCAACAATTAACAGTAGATTGTATTGCTGAGTCATTAGATTACCCATCATTGGAATATACGGTTAGTGTATTAGATGCAAATGAGGAATTAATTGGAGATAGTTGGAGACATATTGGAAAAGCAAATGAGGATGATGGAGATTGTAGTATTGTAATTCAACATGCCGAACCTGGAGAATATCAGATTAGAATGATTCCAGAATGGCCAGAAGGAGTTTCTAGTTCACCAGATTTTGAATTTAGTTTCACGGTAACTGCAATGGTTTATGATGGAATTCCAAATTATATGAATAACAAATCACAATGGATTGGTCCTGAAGTTAAATTAGGTGGATTCGAACTACACCCTACAATTTACATTAATTTCTTTGGATTTGGATTCTTTCTGATGATTTACCCTGCTTCTGTTTATTGGGATAGAGTTCAGAAAAATATTAACGCAAGGGAAGAAAAGTTTCCAGATTTCTTGCGTGATCTTGCAGAATATTGGAAAGGAGGTTTGTCAATGACAGTAGCGGTTACTTCACTTGCTAATTCAGAGTATGGTGCATTAAATGATGATGTAAAAAAGATGTCTAATCAGATTAGTTGGGGTGTTGCTTTTGGAGATGTATTGCAACTATTTGCAGCAAGAGTAAACACTCCTTTAGTTAAAAGAGCGGTTTCTTTAATTTCCGAAGCGAATAAAGCCGGGGGGAAAATATCAGATATTCTTGTAACTGCTGCGAGTGATAGTAGAGAAATCAAGTTCTTAGAAGCAGAAAGGAGCAGAACAATCTCATCTTATATTGCTGTAATTTGGGTATCTTATTTGGTATTCATGATTGTTATTGTTATCCTATCAAGAGTGTTTATTCCAGCGATTGCTGAATCAAATACCGGTTCTGGAGGAGACTCGTCTGCACAAATTGGGAACATGCAAATCAGAGCAATAGATCCTTTACTTTTCCTTGTAGTTTTCTTTTATGGAGTTACTGTTCAAGCATTAGGAAATGGTGCTATGGCAGGTTTAATGGCGAATGGAAGACTAAGTACTGGTTTCAAACATGCAGGAATGATGTTAGTTTTAGCAATGCTTTCCTTTACATTTATTTCGTTCATACCTTCTTTAATTGGCGTACCGGCAAATCCGGGTTTAAATCCATCAATTGGTATGTTGAGGATTTGACGTAAGGTGGGAGATATGCGTAAGCTTTCTACAGATTTAAACGCTCAAGTACATATTATTGAGATGTTAACTCTTTTTTGGTTATTTTTCATGTCGGCAATGTTTGTAATTAATATTCATGTTCCAGATTCTAATTCTGAAATAATTGATGCATCATTATCTATGGCAGGAAGGGACGCTCTTGATTTGGCAGCAAGTGAACCAGCATTAGATCAAGAAAATCACACATCTAAATTATCAGAATTATTAGCAATAGGGAATTTAAATTCTGCTTGTGAATTTGTGAAAGAAGGATTACCTTCAACTTATGAGGCGAATTGTTGGATTGCACAAAATAGTGGAGCAATAGAAATTTCAGAATTTAGTGGTTCACCTATAGGAAATAGTGTAACCTCATATCTCATCGTTCAGGATTCTGGAGATATTTGGAGTGTAGCTCTTGATGTTTGGAGTCAAGGAGGTGGAACTTCATGAAGAATAATGATTTAATCAAAAATGATACAGGGCAGATGTTACTTGCTGCGGGATTAGTTTTGCTAATGAGCCTATTGTCTATGTCATTATATGGGGTGAAGGTAGCAGGTTATGATTTACCAAGAACAAGTGATGTTACGGATGTTCTAGATACTACAGAAGAAGTAGAAATGATTTTTTTACCCTCATTAGAGAATAGAACTCAGATTCGTGTTGATGCAGGAATGGAGTTGAATGATGCAGTTTTAGATTCCTTGGATTCAATTGAATATGATTTAAAAAGTCATGGAATACTTAGAGGTATGCAAATTAGTTTAACTAACTCAGAAATAGATGTTGACGAAAATAATGTGTCTGTAGTAACAATATTAAATATAGTTTCAGATTCAACAATTGAATTGCCATTAAGTATAGAATTTGAAGTTTTATGATTTTTGTTCTGCAATATTCCATTCCAAATCAAACCAGTGTGCAATTTCATTTACTGCATTAATTCCTGTAGATAAATCGATAGTTTTCCAATTTAATGGCTTACCCATATCGAGTATACCTGTTTGAATTGATCTTATTTTGTCAAATGAACTTAGGTATCTTTCAGCATTTCTCCAAGTATCCTTTTCTCTTGAAATAATCATTTCTTTATGATTTTCTTTATTATGGACATAAAGAATTACTCCTATTGCTACTCCGCCTTCTTCCTCCCAAGTTCTAATAATCTGATTATCTGGTTTCAGATGTACTCCTTCAATAATAAGATCTAATCCTTCCCTTCTTGATTTATCTATTATTGAATTAATACCTCTTTTAACAACATTACAACAATCTTCCCAATCTGATATTGGATGATTGTGTTTTCCGACACTAAATGTACTTCTATGCAATTCTGGAGATTCAACAGTATCGATATTTGAACGTAGAACTTCACGAATTGAATCCGTAGAAACAACCCTTTTTATTTTCAAAAACTCTGCTATTTGCATTGAAAGAGTTGATTTACCAACCCCATTTACTCCAGCCAATAGTAATAATTTAGGTCTACGAGATGTTTTCATAATGTTGCCTCTAGTTGATTAAATACATACATCGCTGTAAGTGGTTCTTCTTTTGATTTTCTAAACAATATCTTTCTTTTTGCTATTTAGTAACATACCTTCTATAACCAAAAGCAAAGCCCTCTTCGCTATAACATGCCAGTTGAAATTGAGGCGATTTCAAAAAGAGTAGTACTTGTTAAGTTAACAGATGAATCAGCGACAAATGCATTTGATCCTGAATTTATGAGTGAATTAGATATTAAAATTAGAGAAATAATCGAAGATGAATCAATTCATTCATTTATTCTGACAGGAACAGATAGATTTTTTTGTGCTGGTGCTAACATTAATGAATTTAGAAAACATTACGACCAAGGAACAATTGGTAAATGGATTAAAAAAATGACTGATATTTTACATCCATTAATTTTGAAAATAAGAAATAGTGATACAATAATGATTGCAGCAGTAAATGGTGCAGCTGCTGGAGCAGGTTTAGGTTTAGCATTATCAGCTGATTATAGGGTTGCTTCAAAAAATGGGAAATTTGCAGCATCATATTTTTCATTAGGATTATCTCCAGATGGGGGAACAAGTTGGTTGCTACCAAGATTAGTAGGGTCTCAGAAATCTAGAATTTTTTTCTTTGAAAATCAAGTTTGGTCAGCAGAAAAATGTTTGAGCTTAGGTGCGGTAGATGAATTAGTTGCTGATTCTGATTTGATTCCAAGGTCTATCAAAAAAGCTGAAGAGTGGGGTAGTTGGGCTAAGTCAAGTCGTTCAAGCAAGGATTTACTTGATCATCAAGAAAATAATGATTTGGAATCTCATTTAAAATTTGAACAAAGAAGAATTATTGATGCGGGTTTTTCTAATGAATTTTCTGAAGGTATTGATGCATTTTTGGAAAAAAGAAAAGCAAATTTTGATTAAATCTATGCCAAAGAGATTTTATTTTGTGCTTTCATTTCTTTCATTAATTTTTTAAATTCAATTCGTACTAATACAAGATTTTTTCTTGCATCTTTGATTTTCAACTTCATTGCAATTTTCTTTTTATTCCATGTTTCCTTTAATTCAAGGTTTCTTTTCTTTCTTGCATTTTTATATTCCAAACGGCGTTTTGCAAGGTCTTTCAATATAGTTCTCATCTGTCGTGAACATTCGTCTAATCTCTTCTTGAAATCATCTTTATTTGTACTATCAATTACTTTTTTCTCTTTATGTTCAAAAGAAGTCTTCATTTTTGCATCTTCTATTGTCCATAAAGGAATTTTATGTAAGTTTCTTGTTATTTTAATCATTGAGAAAAATTTAATCCACCATTTTGTAGGGTCCCAATGATACCATTTATGCCCATTTCGATAATCTGCTTGGAATGTATGGTGGAAATTATGGTAACCTTCACCGAATGTAAATAAAGATAGAATTGGAGAATCTCTAGATGTATTCTTTGTGGAATAATTTTGTTTACCCCAATAATGAGCACCTGAATTAATTAAGAATGTTCCATGATGGACTATTACAAGCCTTAGTAATCCACCCCAAATCAAGCCTCCTAAAAATCCAGAAACTCCTCCAATAAGCAATATTCCTACTAGCCCAGGTAATATTATGCCTGCGAATCCACCGATTTTGAATATGTGTTTGTCTTGCCATAAGAGAATTGGATCAGATTGTAAATCATCAACATTTTCTATTCTTTGCTCTTCTTCTGAAATCATTACCCATCCCATATGCGCCCAAAAAAACCCTCTAACTATTGAATAAGGGTCTTCTTCAGAATCAGTTTTTAAATGATGTCTTCTATGATCACTACACCATTTAATGGCTGAGTTTTGGAATGCTGCTGCACCAAAAATTGCATAAAATAATCTTAAAGGCCACGATGCAGAATGAGATCTATGACTAAATAATCTATGATATCCCGCAGTTATTGAAAGCCCACTTGCAAGATACATGAAGAATAGAATACTAATTTCCGCTAGTGAAATCCCATAATTAATTGTATACCAAATTACTCCAATAAGAGCAAGTATCGGTGTACTGCATAAAAATGATGCATTCAGAAGGTCTAATTTCCATTCTTCAGATGAGTTAGTTAATTCACTCATTATTCTCGCTCACTCGATGCCGTTATTGACTTTGTCGTATTATTTCATTATTTGAATCAGTTATTAACAATGAATTTAAATTGGGGGGCATGTCACAAAGTATTGAAAATTATGGACGGAGTCATATCAATATGCTCGAATTGTGGATTTACTATTGGAATTTTTATTCCTGGAATGGAATGTCCTGAATGTGGAGAATTAATATTTCCTTAAAGAAATGGCAAATCATCTCTTTCAGATTTTGTGCCATTATCCCAATTGTAAATTCCTTTGTTAGTTTTTTTACCTAACTCTCCATTTTTCACTAATTCTTCTAATAGAGGATGAGGCCGATAAGAATCATCAGAGAATGATTCTGCTAGGTTATTGAGGATATCTTTACGGACATCTAATCCAACTAGGTCTGATAGTTCAAGTGGGCCCATGGGGTGTTTGTATCCAAGTTTCATTGCAGTATCAATATCACTAGCAGATGCAACACCATCTGCTAGCATGCGTATTGCTTCATTTCCAAGAACAACACCTAATCGAGAGGTGGCAAAACCAGGTACATCTTTGACTAGTATTGTTGTTTTACCCATGGTATTGCCTGCTGCTTTTGCTAATGCAATAGTCTCTTCAGTACATAAATCATGTTTGACTAATTCAAGAAGATTCATTATAGGGACTGGGTTAAAAAAATGCATACCAATGACCTTATCTGGCCTTCCTGATGCAGCAGCAATGTCTGCAATTGATAGAGAAGAAGTATTAGTCCCTAAGATACAATCTTCCTTTGTCTCTTCACCAAGGACATGGAAAATCTTAGATTTAATATGAAGGACTTCTGGAACAGCTTCTATTACCATATCAGCATCTTTTACGGCCGCAACTAAATCCATATTCGGATGAATGTTAGATGCCCATTCCGCTTTTTGTTCTGGTGTGGTTTTCCCTCTTGAAATTCCTTTTTCCCAAAAAGAATCAATTGAATTCATACCCTTTTCTAAACCTTCAGGGTAAGCATCAAACAAAGTTGTTTTCCAACCAGCCTGAGCACAAACTTGAGCGATACCTGAACCCATAGTTCCAGCACCAATTACCGTCACATTCCTTATCTCCATATGAATCCCATTCCGCTTTAATACAAGATTATTCCCTTTTTTGATTAAACCACATAGCCAATCCTAATTGTAGTAATCTTTGCCTTGGAAGTGCATATTCAGGTAATGCACCCGCTGGTGCATATTCTTTCAAACCATCAATCACAGAAACATATTTGGAATAACAGGTTAAATCATTTGGTTCAAATGGAACATTTAGATCCATTAGTCTTAATGCAGAACAAGCATCTTCATCATAAATTGGATGTATATTTTTAAGAAAATGTAACCAATTTGATAATAATACACAATCAACATGTTCTAATGAAAGTAGGTTTTCAATCATTGAGACATCAGGATATTTGGTGATTTCTAAAGTTGAAATAATTTCTTGGTTAATTTCATCTCCCCAGTTATGTTCATGGAACCCTACATATTCATTTATTTTTTCAAGTTGTTCAAAACCATTTAATTCAAGAGTTTCATAAAGCATTTTTTCATAATCAGGGTTATTAATATCTGAAATTTCTAGTAATTCAGGTAATAATTTAAAAAAATCATTACATAATTTTGCGTTAATTCCAAATAATGAGGTGGGAATCAATTAGATTCACCATTTTATTGCAACTGCCCAATTCCAGATTCAATCATTCTTTTTGTTAGAGCCCTATGTTCAATCCATTCCTTTTTGAATAATTCTTTTAGTGTTTCTTCATCATCATCAGTTGGAAGCATTTTGTTACAATATTCTTCATAGCTTCCGTCATTTTCATTCCATTCGTCTCCTTCAACAGTATATCTTTTATCAGCAAAAGTCCCAATATTTCTATTGAATTTTTCATCTGCTACATAAAATGGTATTTCATTTTCCGAAAGTAATTTGTTTAGTTTTTCTTCAACTTCACCTACAATTTCGTCATGGTAATGTTTTCGAGATTCTTCATTGAGATGCTCTTTGTTTACTTCTATGCCCTCTTCTAGTTTTTTCCTTTCATCCCATCTTCCTTTTATTCCCCATACATAAGCCCATTCTGCACTAGAAGAATTATCAGTTCCAAATAAATCATGAGCAGTTGAAACCCATTTATTCATATAACGCTGTAATAAATCACGAGGAATTACATTTGCTTTGATTATTCTACGTAATCCATTTGCTCCTGTTCCTAGATGAAATGACTCTTCTTTTAGCATAGGCCCCATACTAGCGGCTAAAGGTTTGAAACTTGAGGTTGATAACATTCCTAGTTGAAATTTCCCATCTCTATCTACAAACATAGTGTAACAAAAGAAATCTAACCAGTGGTCCATTGGTTCGTTAAATGCACCAAGTAGTCTACTACCCGTTTGTGCATTTCTCTCAAGTAATTTTTGAGCCTCACGAGCCCCTTGTTTTCCAAAATATGTCATTAACAAATAACACATTTGCCATCCATGACGTTGTTCTTCAACCATTATTCTTGCTGCAGCATAGCGATCATAATCAGTAGGTGCAGATTCTAACAAATGTTTTTGCTGTTCTACTGATGCAAATTCAGTATCTCCTTGTACAGTAATCATTGATAATAAAGAATCTCTTATATTCTGATGAGGTATTTGTAAAGATCTTTCCCATTTTGGTCTTCCTTCATAATCTCCAAATTCAATAACATCTCCTGCTCTTTCCCAGTCAAATAAGGGCTTTAATTCAAAATCTCCAGCCCACTTAGCATCAAAACCTACATTTTCTCTCCATTGTTCAAAATTTGTAATCCATTCGTCAAATGTGGTAGGCAGTTTCCCCATGTAAACAACGGAGATGGAAACGTTATTTGAGTTTGTGCAATCTTGAATAAGAATAAAATTAATCATTCACCAGTAAAGTTTGCTACTTTTTTATTTACATATGCAGCAATGCCTTCTTTTGCATCACTAGATTGGAAAAGGTCTGATTGCAATTCACGTTCAAGGGCAAGATGGTATTCAAGAGGTAATTCACTACCTGTTTGAACACTTCTTTTGATGTTTCCAACAGCTTTAACAGCTTTATTAGGCAATGTAAATTGCCCAGCCCAGTCTAATACATCTCTCCTAAATTCGTCAGCATCACTTTCAAAGATTTGATTAATTAAATTCATATCATCACCATCTTCAAATGAAATTAATTCTCCAGTGACCATTAATTCCAATGCTTTTGCTTTTCCAATTAATCGTGTTAATCTTGCAGTACCGCCAGTTCCCGCTAATACTCCAAGATTTATTTCTGGCAAACCTAATTTTCCTGCATTTTTCCTTGCAATTCTTATGTCAGCCGCCATTGCAATTTCTAATCCTCCACCAACAGTATGGCCATTTAATGCAGCAATAACTAATTTCGGTGTTTGTTCTAGACGAGACAAAGTTTCGTTTGCATGTAAACAAAAGAAATATTTGTAACGTGGTGTCAAACTATTAAGATAGTTTATACTTGCACCTGCTGAGAAGAAATTATTACCCTTTCCAGTTAACAAAATAACAGTTACTTTGTTATCAAAACGTGCATTAAGAATTGCTTTATCAATATCTTCCCACATTTCTCGAGTATAGGTGTTTACGGGGGTTTTTCCCTCAGCTAATGGTTTACCATCAGAATCGGAACATAGTTCGATGACAGCGATTCCATTTTCTGTCACACCATAATTTACTAAGTTGTTAGGCATTGCTTCTAGTTCAAGGCTCATATTCAGGCCCAATAGTAACCAGTTATTCAATCACTCGCTTCCGAGTGGTTTGGAATTGAATTAGAATCCGAGTCATTTGAGAAACTAATATTCCCTCCACTTTTCCTAATTTCTTTCCATTCTTGCCCAATTTCTATTGCTCTTTCACTTGGTTCCCAAACATCTCTTTTCATTGCTTTTCTAAATGGCATTCTTCTAATTGATCTACCATCTTTAGTGACTCCTTTTTTGAGCATTACTAGGTTTGCAAAGAAATAGATAAATCTTCTAAAAATACCCCAATTGTATAAATTCTCCATGAAAATTAAACCATCTCCATGCTTTTTTTGGTGTTTCATCCAATATTTTGCAACTTTTTTATATGTTCTGTCACCGACACGATTCATTAAGAATCTATTAACTACAGATGTTTTTAATTTAGGTAATAATTTTGATTTAATTTCAGATTCATAATCAGATTCACCAAGAATATCCTTTGCTGCTAGAATTCCACTTGTAATTGCATATCTCATTCCGAAGCCCCACATGAAGTCTTGAAGTCCTCCTGCTTCCCCAACATAGTATTTATTATCTGATTTATATGAAGAATGAATTGCAAAATCTCCTTTTCCTCCAACTCTTTTTATTGGTTCTCTATCTAATTCAGGGTAATTCTTTTCATACCAATTTATTGTTTCATTTAGATATCTGCTAGAATTAGATTGTTTTCGCCATAAGCAAGTACATATTAATCCGATTCCATCGATTACAATAAGATATGAATATGCACCAGGTGCTAATTTATCATTCAATTGGAATGTAACATGATTTGGAAATGAAGTTTTGAAGATTTCACCATAAGCTACTGCTGAAGTCTCTTTAGGACCTGCTGCAATAATGTCACATTCTTCAGGTTTTATTTTAGATTTATATTTGATTTCAACTCCTTCTTTAATTGCTAATCGTTTAAGTCCTTGATCAATAGTATGTTCATCTGAACCTCTTTCTACAACTCGAAATGCAACACGTGGGCTCCATGGTTTTGTAATTTCATCATCAGGATGTGCTAAATCCATTTCATGAAACTCTGTAGATTTAAATTCATTAGGTTCAATACCCCATTCTCTTAATTCATCGAAAAAATCAGTTCCAGTGGTCCAATTTTCTAAACCTTGAAAATCTCCATCAAAACGTGCTCCAGAATCACTTCTTATGTCATGAATAATTACTTTTCTACCACCCTTTGCTAAAATAATAGATGCTGCAAGTCCAGAAAGGCCAGCACCCATTATTACAATTGGCTTTGAATCATTAGACATTGTATATGCGAACATCCCTTTTCGTTTGAAATATTCGTTGATTTTACCATAGATAATATATCATCAGTCCACTAGGAACTGGTTAGGTGGAATTGTGGAGAACATCATTATTGAGATTTCCGAATCAGATCTTGATACTGAAAAATTAAAGAAGAAACTTAATTTTGAAGGTTGTGGAGCAATAGTATCCTTTGTAGGAATTACCAGAGATTTGGAAGATGGTGAAAAAGTTTTACGATTAGAGTTTGATGCTTGGAGAGATCAATTAATACCGACTTTGAAAAAAATTGCTGAAAGATGTAAAGAAGAATTTGAAGTTACTGGAATTGCAATGGCACATAGAGTTGGAATTGTAGAACCTCTTGAGAATATTGTGGCAATACATGTATGTTCTCCCCATAGAAAAGAAGCATTTTTAGCTTGTAGTAATCTTATAGATGAACTAAAAATTCAAGCACCATTGTGGAAGAAAGAGGTAACAGAATCAGGTTCTATTTGGAAAGGGGGATTAGGTTAATGAGTGATGAAAAAATGATTGAAGGAATAATTGATGTTGGTGGAAAACCAAATGTTAGTAGAACTGCAGTAGCAACTGGAACAATTAGATTACAAGAAAAAACGTTTTCGGCTATAAAAAATAATGAAATAAAGAAAGGAGATGTGATTGAAGCATCTACTATTGCGGTGATTCAAGCAGTGAAAGATACGCCAAGAATAATACCTCATTGCCATATTGTTCCAATTGAAGGATGTAGTGTTGATTGGACCTTTGAAGAACAAAATTTGAGATGTACGGTTAAAGTTAGTGCAAATTATCGCACAGGAGTAGAAATGGAAGCATTAGTCGGTGTTTCTGCAGGGCTGTTATGTGTTTATGATATGGTTAAGTCTTACGAAAAAGATGATTTAGGGCAATATCCAGAAACTCGAATAAATGACATAAAAGTACTTAGTAAAAAAAAACAGATCTAGGCGAGTTTTGAAATCCTTCACCCCTTGCGGTGTTCATGACGTCAGTTCGTGAACTATCAAATTATTTTTTGGAGGCATGTGAAAAAGCAGCAATTGCTAGTTCTGACTGGAGAGGGAAGGGAGATGGAAAAGCAGCTGATGCGGCTGCTGTAGAAGCCATGAGAAACACTTTTGATAAAGTGCCATTTAATGGCAGAGTTGCGATTGGAGAAGGGGAGCGTGATGAAGCACCCATGCTTTGGATTGGTGAACCACTCGGGTCTAGACAAAGAGATCCAGAAGCCATTGCTGTAGATATAGCAGTAGATCCTTTAGAATGTACAACAAATTGTGCAACAAATTCACCAAACTCTATTGCAGTATTAGCGGCTGCTCCAAGAGGAACATTATTACATGCTCCAGATTGTTATATGGATAAGATTGCTTCTGGACCTGAATTAATTGGAGAGATTTCATTAGAAGGAAGTGTTGCTTGGAATTTAGAACAAGCCGCTTTCAAATTAGAAAAACAAATTTCCGAATTAAATATTGTTGCTTTAGACCGGGAGAGACATACTCAATTATTCAAGGAAATAAATGAAGCTGGTGCAAAATTACACCTTATGCCAGATGGAGATATTTCAGCAGCTCTTTGGGCAGCAGATCCAAATGGGCCATATGATATGTTGCTTGGAATAGGAGCAGCACCAGAAGGAGTAATTACCGCAACGGCGATTCAAGGAGTAGGTGGTGTTTTTGAAGGTCGTTTACAATTCAAAGATTCAGAAGAAGAACAAAGAGCATCTAATATGATTGATGGTGATTTACATAAAGTATGGAAATCCACTGATTTATGCACAAGTGATGATGCATTATTTGTTGCTACTGGAGTTTGTTCTGGATATTTACCAGGAGTTGAAAATACAGAAAAGGGAATAAAAACCACATCACAAATAATTGATGTTTATAATAAAGATGTTAAGAAAATAATAAATTTTCATCTATAATTGTAATTGCATTTATTGAATAAGATTATTAAAACTAACAAAGACAAGGAAACAAGGGGATTCAATGGAACCAATAGAAGCATATATTCCAGCAGATGTGCCAGATGAATTAATTGAAGATTTTCTTGAAAATCTAAAAGCAGCAACTTGTGGCACAGGTAGAATGAATTTATTTGCATGTGATCAGAAAATTGAACATTTAAATGATGATTTTTTTGATGGTGGAAAGAAAATACCACTTACTTCTAACGACCCTAGACATTTGTTTGAAATTGGTTCCAAAGCGCATGAAGAAGGAACAATAGGAGTTCTAGCTGCACAATATGGTTTAATTTCTCGTTATGCAAGAGATTACCCAGACATACCATATTTAGTAAAGATGAACAGCAAATCTCATTTGGTAAAAACAAAACAAAAAGAACCAATTAGTTTGTCACTTTGTACTATGGATGATGTAAATAATTTGATTTTAAATGATATTAATGTGGTTGGAATTGGTTATACAATTTATCTTGGTAGTGAAAATGAATCTGAAATGTTATCAGAAGCATCAATGTTAATTTCTGAGGCACATCAACATGGCCTAATTACAGTAACGTGGATTTATCCTCGTGGTTCTGCAGTTCCTGATGAATTTGATCCACAATTAATTTCTGGAGCTTCAGGACTAGCATGCTGTATTGGAGCAGATTTTACAAAAGTCAACTATCCAAAGGAAGGGTTTGATGGAATGACAATCCCTGAAAGTTTAGGTGTTGCAGTTCAATCAGCAGGCAGAACAGGATTAATTTGTTCTGGAGGTGGAAGTTTACCTCCTGAAGATTTTTTGAGTAGACTTTGGGATCAAGTTAATGTTTCTGGCGCTAGAGGAGCCGCAACAGGAAGAAATATTCATCAAAAACCATTAGATGATGCAGTAAAAATGTGTGCTGCTTGCCATGCAATTATTTGCAATGGAGCATCTGTTGATGAAGCATTAGCAATTTACAATAGCTAATTATTGTATTTAGTTTAAATTAAAAAGTGATATTATGAGCGTTCTTAATGTAACATTTCTAGGTTCTGATGTATTAGCAAAGGAAATTGGTAAATCAGCAGATTCAAGGGATGTTGAATCATATGTGTATAAGGAAAATAGTGATTCTGGAGTTAAGATTTTGTCTTTAGTTCGCCCTGTAACTTATCCTGAAAAATTGAAACCTTTAACTTCGGCATTAACATTAGGTGACTTTGTTGTATTAGAAGTAAAATCAATAGATGCAAAATTTGGTGAATTATTAGTTGCTTGCAGTTGTTCTGGAATCTCTAATGGTGTTATAATTCCAAATCCAGATGAAGGAGGTTGGATTGATGAAAGCCAATTAGAAGGATTAGTAAAACAGGCTGGTTTAGAGAAATGGCCGATTAAAAAATTAGATGCATTACAATTAAGGGAAATGTTGTTAGAATTTTTATCTAAAAAACAAGTTGAATTAACAGATAGGATAAAAAATCCACTTGTAGTTGCTGTTGACCAAATTTTCAATGTTAAAGGTGTAGGATTAGTTGCAATAGGAGGAGTAAGATCTGGATTTGTAAATAAACATGATAGTTTGAAGATTTTGCCATCTAATGGGATAGGTATTGCAAGGTCATTACAAGTCATGGATGATGATGTAGATCAAGCAAATGCAGGGGATCGAGTTGGAATCGCATTAAGAAATGCTGATGAAAATTCATTATCTCAAGGGTCTCTTATCGTAAAAGAAAATGAAAATGAGTCTGTAGTGGTTCATAATAAAACAGAATTAAAATTTATTTCATCTGCATTTGCCAGATATTCACCATCAGTGGGAGGGGTGCTTCATGTTGCTATCGATTTACAATTTGTTGTTGGAAGGATTGAATTTGCAGATGCAGAAAAGATAGTAGTTAAATGGGATTCACCATTGATGGTTAGAAAAGATGGCACACCACATTTATTAATCTGTCAATTAGATGCCAAACCAAGGATAATCGGATATTCAATTGAATATGATAAATTGGAATGACGGAGATTAAAAAAACATATTTATAGTGCCATTTATCTTAAATAAGTGTATTAAACTTCATAACCTAAGAGTTTCCCTGACACTTTAGGATGCATTCGACTGAGCCAGAAAAGGCTCGGCCAGAAGGAGTAGAGGGTGAGGTATTCTCTACATTCAAGATGGCTGGGACTCGAGGGAATTTGAGGACTGTTATTACACCAGAAGATGTACTTTTAGAATCAAATAATGGGAATTTTTTACGATTATCTCATAACAAAGTAGAAGGTATGCGACATCATCAGTTCCATATTATTCCACATTGGTGTGGAGCAATAGCAATGTTGATGATTTATGCATCTATTAGAATACTAACGGGCCAAATGCAAATTTGGACTGGTTTAATAGGAGCAGGCATAATAATATCATGGTTAGGTTTTCGAAAATCTGCATTAACGATAGATAGTGGCGAAGCAGGAACATATACATTATTTGGAAATGACACAGATTTAATTAAATTTAGAGTAATTACAGATCGTGTTAGAGATGGAATTCCTTTTGAAAATGCTATCGAAGGGGTGGAAGAAGTAATTATGTCAGAGTATCCCTCTTCTAGTGTATTTGATGAATTAGTTGAAAAGATTGAAACAGAAATAAATGCAGATTCCGATGCATTATCGATGGCTATGGTCGACTTGATAAATAAATCAAGAGATGATGAACAAGTAATTCAAAAAACAAACGCAGAATCATCCCCAATTCCTGTTCAGATTGAGGAACCAATTTCATCAGATAGGGAACCATTACATCATGGTTCAATTTCTAGGGCAAGAAGAATCCAAAGTGAAATCAGAACCCCTCCAGCACATTCAGGGTGGGCAAATGTAGCCAATAGGACAGAAGTTCTCCGGACTGGAACTAATGACCATGCATTTTCGAATGATGTGCCAAATGCAATTACGACTCAAACACAAGATGAATCATTCAATCTTTTCGGTTTTGATTTAGATGACTCTGAACCTAAAGAAGAATCATTCAATATGTTTGGTGACACTTTTGAATCGACCTTAAATACGGAAAGAAATATTGTGGCTGAAGAGTCAATCTCTTCTTTCTCTATGATGCCTGAATCAGTGAAATTTGAATCTAATCAACAAAATATCGTAGAACATAATGAGCCAGTTAAACCATTTTTCAATAGCTTTCAACAAACAGGTTTTTCAAACCCAATTAATCAATTAGGTTCAACTTTAAACACATACGATGAAGTAACAAAAAATGAATTTAATCAACCCAAATTACCTGGAATTGTATCTCAAGCAAAAGAAGAAATTAATCCTGGAAATGAAAAAGAATTAGTCGATATTGATAATACAGAGGGATTGAAAAGAATTAAACTCAAAAGAGGAAGGCATCAATTCAAGAGAGTAAAACCACAAAATTCCAAAGTAAAAAGGCTGACTGTGTGGGGAATGTTAAAGTCCTCTTTGCCATTAAAAACACCTGCATTTTTACGCAATAGGATATTAGATGTAAATAATGAAATAGCATCTAATGAGTTTGTGGCTGATAGAACAATGGATGCATTGAAAATACAAGCACATCAAACCCATGAAGCACAATTAGCAGATGCTTTAAGAAAAATTCATGAAAAAGATGACAATTCGGCAAATCATTTCCTTGAAGAAATTTCACCAGATTTAGTTGAGCAAAAACTACCTTCATCATTCCAAGATTTAAAAGCATCAAATGATGATCAGAAGAATGTCCTTTCAACAACAGGAATTACACGATTAGATTGAATCCTCTTCAATTAATTCTAGATATTTTGATAATCTGTGCTCATATGTTTCATTGTTTAAATTTTCAATACCACCTACTCCCATTTCTTCTATTGTAAATGATGCAGTTACATTAGCATGAATAAGTGAATTAGTCAAAGCCTCTTTGTCTATATTGGATTTTATGGAGAGGTGTGCAAGTAATGCTCCAGCAAATGAATCCCCACATCCAGTAGGATCAATTATTTTTGAAGTAGGAAAAGCAGGGAGTTCTATTACGCTTTCATTAAACAATGCCAATACTCCTTCTCCCCCTTTTTTAATAATTAGCATATTGGGCCCTTCTCCTTCTTTTTGACCCCCAGAGAGCGCTTTTCCAGTTCGGATTAAATTACCAGCTTCGATTAAATTATCACACCCTGCCAACATTTTTACTTCATCCGAATTTAATATTGCCATTTCAACACGTCTTAAGATCATAGACAACTCCTCTGGAGTGTTGTTAATCCATAAATTCATGGAATCAACTGCTGAAAATTTATGTGGTTTACTTTGATCTAAAACACTCGATTGAATTAATGGATGCATATTTGCACAAAAGGTAATGTCAGGTTTTTTAAAATCATCAGGAACTTTTGGTAAAAATGATTCAAAAACATTTAGATCGGTGGAATGTGTAATTGCTTGACTCATATCCCCAGAGTAACTTCCAGACCAACGAAATGTAAGCCCTTCTTCTTTTTGAATCCCTTTAATCTCCAATCCTTGTTTTGTTAATCTATCTAAATCAGAGTCTAGGAAATCTGTTCCAATTACTCCTACTATGCCGACATTATTAGTGGAATCTTTTGATATATTCTTCAGATGTTTTGCTGCAGAGATACCTGCATAGATAGCGGAGCCACCCAATGTATGTTCAACACTATTTTCTTCAGTTTTAATTGAATCATACGCTAAACTTCCTACAATTAATAGTTTCATTTAATCACCCAATAATTCTTGATGTTCATCTATGTAGTGGATTGTAATGTTTCTAGAATTAAAATCAATTTCATCAAGGATTCTAAGATGTAAGGGAATTAATGTTTCTACTCCTTCTAATCTTGTTTCACTTAATGCGGAACGCATTCTTCTTATTGCCTCCTCTCTAGTACTGCCCCAGACAATAATTTTTGCTAAAAGAGAATCAAAACATCTAGGCATATCATATCCTACATGTGCATGAGAATCAACTCTGATTCCATAACCACTAGGGAAGTGACAATCCCAAAGTCTTCCTGGAGAGGGAATAAAATTAGCAGATTTCTCAGCATTTATTCTACATTGTATAGCATGACCCTTAATTTCAATTTCATCTTGACTAATTGGCAATGATTCTCCTTGAGCAATTCTTATTCCTAATTCTACAAGGTTATGGCCAGAAATCATTTCAGTAACAGTATGTTCAACTTGTACTCTTGGATTAACTTCTAAGAAATAAAATTCTCCATGTTTATCTCTAAGGAATTCAAATGTAGCTAATCCTTTGTAACCTACTGCTTCAGCACCTTTACAAACTAAATCACCTATTCTTTTTCTTTCTGCTTCATTTAGCCATGGTCCTTCTTCAATTAATTTTTGATGACGTCTTTGTATTGAACAGAAGCGCTCTCCAAAATGTATTGCATTTTTCCCATCTGCTAAAACTTGAAATTCCACGTGCTGCGCACCCTCAATAAATTTTTCAACAAATACTCTGTTGTCCCCAAATGCTGATTGAGCACGACTTTGACATAATTTCAATGCACTTTCAAAATCACTTTTTTGATTTACAACTTGCATACCAATTCCGCCTCCACCAGCTGCCGCTTTAATTATTACAGGATAACCAATTTTTTCTGCTAATATGGAGGCCTCCTCTGCATCATTAATCGGTTCATTACTTCCAGCAGCAACAGGTAAACCAGCTTCCTTCATTGCTGCTCTTGCTCTTATTTTATCACCTAATAATGAGATTACTTCAGAATTAGGGCCAATGAATGTAATTCCTTCTTGCTCTAATCTAGAAACAAACCATGAGTTTTCTGCCAGAAAACCATATCCTGGATGTACTGCATCAACTTCTAATTCTTTTGCAGCATTTATCACAGCGTCAATTTCTAAATAACTTGAGAGAGGTTCTTTACGATATATCGGAATTGCAGCATCAGACAATTGAACAGGTAGGCTTCCTCGATCTTCTCTTCCATGAATTATCGTAGCTTCTATGTCCATTTCTCTACAGGCTCTAAGGATTCTTAGTGCAATTTCGCCACGGTTAGCAATGAGTATCCGTTTGAATCCCATATTTGGTCCTGACATCTGAACGTCTATGAGGTTTAGTAAACATCTCTTAAGTATCTCTTTTCTTCTTTCATCAGAGTTTGAGTTACATATTCAGTTGCTTCATCACTATTCATGCCCCCATATTCAGAACAAATTTGTATTAGTGCTGCATGAACATCTTTGGCCATATAATTTTTATCTCCACAAACATAAAAATAGGCACCATCATTAATCCATTCCCAGATTTCTTTGCCATGTTCTAACATTCTATTTTGAACATATATTTTTTCTTTTTGATCTCGTGACCAAGCTGTTGTAAAATCATGTAAAACCCCATTATCTAACCAACCTTTAATTTGTGATTTGTAATAATATTCAGTTGCTTCATGTTGATCACCAAAGAATAACCAATTTTTACCAGTAGATTTGTCAATTTCACGTTGTTCAATAAATGCTCTAAAGGGAGCGATACCAGTTCCAGGGCCTACCATTATGATATTCGTTGAGCCGTCTTTAGGTAAAAGAAAAGATTTAGTTGGAGACATATATACTCCAAATTTAGTTTTACCAACATCAACGTCGTCTGCTAAGAAACCAGTACAAAGCCCTGCTCTGTCCCGATCATGGTGGTTATATCTTACAATCCCGATTGTTAGTTGTACTTCACCAGGATGTGCATCTGGGGAAGATGCAATTGAGTATAATCTGCCTTTGAGTTTATCAAGTAGGGAAAGGAACTCTTCAGGTGTATCAAAAGTTAATGAGGGAAAATCTTGTAATGCATCAACATAATCTCTAGACCAAATGTAATCTTCAATAGCATCATTGTCATTCGTAATTATTTCTGCCTTTGCCGAAGGATTATTTTTACTTTGGATAGGGTAATTAGCAGGCAAATCTCCATTGTCGCCTAATTTCCATGAATCTGAGGTATTTTTTGTGACATTATTTCTTTCACTTTTTACAAGTTGTATTTCAATTAAACTTCCAGAATCATCAGATAATAACTCAGGTAATGCTTTTACAAACTTTTTATTTAATCTATGAATTTCATAATCCTTTTTTAGTGCATCAAAAAATTTCACCTTTCCAGAATGAGATTCAACTTCCTGAGTGGGATTAAATCCCAATAGTTCAATTAATTTTTCAACCGTATCTTTTGGATTTTCTGGAATGATCCCAATAGCATCTCCTGCCCTGTATGTTAAGCCACTATCTCCGAGTAAGATACTAACATGCCTTGTTTCTTTAGTTGCTCCAGGGCCATTTAATACATCTTTTTCACTTATGGTAGTCAAATAAGGATTCTTTAAATTCCATTCGGTTCCCATAATATTCACTTCGATAATTCTACCGAGTATTAACCCGTATATAATCAGTATTAATCAGATTACAATCATCCGTCAAACCAATATGTGATTGGTTGTTGTCCTAAGCATGGTCCGATTTGAATTTCTCGGAACTGGAAATGCCTTTCTACCTCAAGGACGCTTTCATTCGTTACTTTTAATTGATGAAGAAATACTAATTGACACCCCTCCTACAGCACTTGCTAGTTTAAGAAGAAGGGAGTTAACTCCAAGCGATATTAAAACAATTATGATTACTCATTGGCACGGTGATCATTTTTTTGGTTTTCCCTTTTTAGTTTTAGATCAAAAGTATATTTCCGATAGGGAAGCAAAACAAAAATTAAATGTACATTGTCCAGAAAATGGTACTGAAAAATTAAAAGAAATCTGTGAACTTGCATATCCTGGTTCATTAGTAGAGAGAATGGAAACTAATGTGATTTTCAATGAAAATCCTAATGGTGAAATCTTGGGAGTAAATGGTTGGAAATTTGAACGATTTGAAGTATTTCATGATGAAGTAGTAGACCCACATGGATATTTATTAACTCATGAAAGTGGATTTAGATTAATGCATACAGGAGATTCAGGTCCGTGCGAATCAATAGAATCAAGAATAATAGATTGTGATGTTGTTGTAATTGAATTAGGTGTGCCCGACCATGTAAATACCCCTTTTCATTTTAGGCCTGAAACACTTAAAGAGCTAGCCAATAAATTTCCTAAAACAATGTTTTTGGCAACACATCATTATGCGGACGACATAAATAGTGGTAAAAAACCATATCTTTCCAATGATTTGCCTAAGTTGCCAGATAATGTTTTACAAGTTTGTGATGAACAAAAATTTGAATGGACTGATGGAAGATTCAGAATATTATAATCGTAAATTGTTATTTTTCTAGAATTACCTCTGCATTTATATATCAAATTATGAATCCATTTAAAGTCAAATCACTTTCACTTTATCCCCCGAAATTTTTCATCATCGGTTAGGCTTATTATATGGCCTCGGTGTAGGCTCTGCCAGCACACTACCTGTTTTGGAGCCGATAAATCATGAATATCACACTGGGGGCCTTTTTTTGACGAAAAACATATTTGATTCTGCCCTCGACACATCATCTCTTTTTGTAGACAAAGAACTTCTTAGACATAGCCATGTTCCTAATGAATTACCTCATAGAGATTCTGAGATAGAATCTATTGGATTCAATCTTGTAGAGGCTTTGAAAGGTCACATTCCATCAAATATGATTTTGTATGGAGTTACTGGAGCTGGAAAGACTGCCGTAATTCGTTTTATTTGTGATCAATTAGTTGCCAAAGGAAAAGAACTTAATCGTGTAGTCAATCCTTTGGTCTTAAATTGTAGGAATATTGATACACAATATAGAGTTCTTGCACATTTAGGTAATTCATTAATTGAAGATTTCGAGGAAAGGATTCCATTTACTGGTTGGCCGACTGATAGAGTGTTTGGTAAATTAGTGAAAAGAATGGATGCAATGGGAGGAGTACACGTCATCGTACTTGACGAAATAGATCATTTAGTTAAAAAATCAGGAGATGATTTGTTATATAATCTAACTAATTTGAATGCTGATTTAAAGAATGCTAGAAGTTGTGTTATTGGAATCAGTAATGATTTAACTTTTACTGATTATTTAGATCCCCGAGTAAGGAGTAGATTAGGTCAAGAAGATGTGATATTTAACCCCTATAAGGCAAGTCACCTTGAGGATATTTTGAGAATGCGTTCAGAAATTGGAATTTCAAAAGACGTAATTGATGATGGAGTTATTGAATTATGCTCTGCTTTAGCAGCACAAGAACATGGAGATGCACGTAAGGCTTTAGATTTACTTAGGGTTTCAACAGAAAAAGCAGACCAAGAAGGGTCAAATGTGGTATGTGAAAGGCATGTTAGGATGGCACAAAACCAGATTGAATGTGATCAGATAACCCCTGTTATTGCTACATTGCCATTTCAGCAAAAATTAGTATTGTATTCAGTATTAATTAATGAAGAAAATGGATTGAATAATATTGCAACTGGTGAAGTTTATGAGGTTTACAAGCAAGCATGTAGATTTGCTGGTGTTAATTTCCTTACACAAAGAAGAGTTACAGATTTAATTTCTAATTTAGACATGCTAGGCCTAATAAGTGCTAAAACAGTAAGTCGTGGAAGATACGGAAGAAGTAAAGAAATCAATAGTTGCATTCCAGCGACAATAATTGCTTCTGAAATCATGCGTAATGCAGACCAAGGGATGATTCCAGTAGTTCAGGGAAGATTCAAATTACAATCAAGGCTTTGACAATTGTTAAACCGAGTTGCTAAGTCGCATGGCTTAATGAGTGAAGCGGCAGATGGGGATTCGACTAGTTTTTTAGTGCCAAGTGCGAGACTTTCAGGATGGTTGTTTATACTATCATGTTGGGGTATTTTACTATGGTTACTGAATATTCTTCAAATGGCTACCCCTACTGGAGATAAGGTAGTTTGGGGAAGTATACTTACTATTGGGATATTAGAACCAAATTATCTTACAGATAACACAGCATTTAGGCCATTTAGTGATGGTATTTTCATAATTATTTGTTTAATAGGGAGCTTTTTGAGTGTAAGAGGAATTATGTCTAATGTCGAGGGCGGAATGAAAGGTTGGTTTATGGGAATTAAAGACAATTTTTGGCCAGCATTAGTTGATGTTTCAACCGACGGAGGATTGAGAAAAACAATTTCTGTATGGTTTATGGTTCTTGGATTAATCTTTTACATAGTAACTGGATTTTTATATTCTGGATGGGTTGATCCAGGAGTTTATTCAGTTGCTGCACCATGTATTGTTTTTGGTTGGGCATTTGGAAAATTAGCTGATGCACAATCAGAAGTTTCTTCTGACAATTAATTTTGAATAAATTCATTCAATCTATTTTTGCATCTTGATTTAACTTTTTCATTAGAAAAACATGCTACAATCCCTTTATTCGGTTGTCCATATATTAGTAATGCATCCAATGGTAATGCTAAGTGTAGTATTATTGGTGCTAAATCTTCTTCACCTTTGACATTAACCAAAATGTTCTTTTCTGATTTTGATGCTTCAACTAAACAACTACTGAATTCTGAGGTGATTTGTCCTGCGGGATTATTACATTGAACTTTTTTGTCATAACCATCTTGATTTGGTTTTAGATTTTCTGGAAGCATTTTACGTTTAGTCATTCCGTCAATAACCGAAACATTAGGGATGATTCCAACTTCTCTTAGTGCAGAAACACAAACATCTCCGACTGCTACAATTTTTCCAGAATATTCTCTGAGATTTAAGTCTTTAATCATGTTATTTATTGCAATTGTTGTATCGTTTTCTGGGCCTTCGTAAAGAGTGCCAAATGGTTTTTTTAATGATTTTTCACTAGATTTCGGCATTTGTAAATTTTTAGAAATTTGTGATTCGTCAATCCATCTATCGCCCTCTCTAGTAAATGTGCCATTTCTAATTGAACTGCTAGAAAGGATAGATCCATCCTTAGTAAGGAAATGTTCAACTGAAATTATATTTAATGGGTTTAAATTAGATTTAATTCTAGTGGAATTAATTTTTTCACAAGCAGGTAATGTTTCTTCTGTGCATATTATTGCATCGCAATCAGTTCTCCATTCTGCAGGCCCTACTTCGTCTTCCAGTTTTTTAATATAGGTTCTAGGCAATATTTTCACTGGAGTTCCTACTTTGTTTTTTATCCATTCTTTCAAGAAAGAACAACGCTCTTCGAATGATTGAACACCTCCTATTTTTTGGGATGCAATTTTATCTGAAGTAATCCAAATTTCTAGGACCTCACATTGTTTTAATGCGCTTAAAATTAATTTTTCATGGCCTCGATGAAAATGATCGAAAGTCCCTCCAAGTAAACCTCTCTCAAACGGCCTTGCCATTAATCAACTGAAATTGGAATTACACTTGAGTTTTTGGATAAAATTAGGCAATTTGGGGCCCTGATGACTAACGGCCTGCATCATTGTTTCCTCAGGGGCCTGACCCATTCACCAGGGCGTTGAGGACTACGGGGTTGTCCATCCATCATCCAAAAAAGTCCGGTGGGGACCCATTCGTAGCCACTATTGTCTGTTTTTGCAACAAGGATCATTTCCGTAGATCACCATGTTCTTCGATACAGACGTACCACAACTTGGTATCGTCATTTCACTTTTCCATCCGGCGAAGGGCAGAAATCCATGCGATGTTGCAGTGTGGTATTTGCTACCAGAAGTGATTAATATTCAATATTTTCTCATGTTAATTTTGTTTGTGGTGATATTTCTAATCCTTTATGGAATCCCGTTTTCCTTAAAAAAATCCTTTTAGTTACTTCTTGATCTCCTTTGAAATCAATTAATGAATTTATTTCAGGCCACAATTCAATTGGTTGTCCCAACCACCCACTGTGTTTGTGGCATTTTCCAATAGAGGGTCTATTTTTGCTCCTTATCTGTTTAAGTGTTGATTGTAAATCAATTAATTGCAATATGCCAATAGAATCTTTTGAGGTTTCAATTTTGTTAAGGTTTTGATTCAAGTTATCTAAGAGGTTATTGCTACAACCTGGGTGTTTTATTTCTCCAAATCCAGGTAAATAATGCAATTCCTGTTTTTCTCTTAGTATTGCAGAAACCCATGAAACATTTTCAGATTCTAACCACAATCTTCCTTTTGAAGTTTCTAAACATATTTTTAAAAAATCTTCAGCTAATGGTGCCCACCATTCGATATTAAATTTATGAATTATCTCGGAAATATCATCAAAACTTATTATTGAATTATTTTGGAATTTATTGATTAGATTTTTCCATAATTTTATTTCTACATGTGTTTCATTTGTTTCGAGAGTAGAGATTGAGGAGGTCCATGAATTGTCTATTTCTTTTAATCTCTCCATCCAAGATAAATTGTTTAATACGTCTGTAAAGTCGTTTAATGATAATTTATGATGTAATTGAATCCAGGGATTAAGGCCTATTTTGACAATATTTATTCTAATTGATGGCGCCAACCATTGTGCTGATGTAATTAAGCATGAAAACCACCATGCTTTTTCTTCATTAGATCCATTTAGTAATATTTTTCTTAAATTTAATGATGAATTAGGTTCAATTTGTAATCTAGAAATCATAATTTTTCTTGCATTTATTTTCCACTCCAGTGGGGCATTTAATGCCACAGTTCCTATGAATTCAATTGGGACGAGTTCAGGGGGAAGCAATTCAACCCAGTGGCCTTCAATTCTTTCCGATATTCGTTGCCAACGTAACCACCTTAAATTTGATGGAGTACTAATCCAAGATTCTAATGGATGCTCAAATTCTAATTTATTAGCCTCAAACTCATTTCCTAGTGGGTATTGTTTTATGGAATTTAATAAAGCCTCATTGCTTTTTGAAATGTCATTTACATTTATTTTTGATTTCTTTATTAACTTCATTAATTCAAAGGGTATTGGAACATTGTTTTCAATAACAGAATCACTATTCGGAATGGTTGAAATTTCTACACTTATTGGTAAAGCAATACCTCTTTCTAAACATAAATCCATTATTGGTAAACTAGAATTGTTTGATTCCTTTAGCAATAGTTGTGGTTTTCTCCCCTCCCATTTTTCCGTAATGACGAGTCTTAATGCAGGATAACGAACAAGATTATCTGATTCTATTTTATTTAATTCAATATTTCTAGAGTATTGGATCGAAAGAGGGACTCCTTTGGATTCAGTCATTGCCCATTCTATGATGGATAATAGTGCATTTTTATTCAATTGTGAATTGTCAAAAAATAAATCATTAGAATTTATTTCGTCCACCCACTTGGAATTAGCCCAATCAAGTTTAAATTTAGTCCATGTTGATTGTTCTCCAGAAGATCTACGCCTTTTTCTATTTCGATTTGAAATACCTAATTCACCTATCAGGAATTCATACCTCTCTTTTTGAATTTTATCTGATAATTTTGGATGTATCATTTTTATCCATTTTAGTAATATTTGTATCGGGAATGAATTTACTTCCCTAGACAATAAGCCTGATTCACCAATAACAATCCCGTCACAAGATGCTGCTTCAAGGAGTAGATTAATCCCTAATCTTCCCGTGATTTCTGCTATTACTGGTTGTTGTGGTTTTATTTTATGATTATTGTCGTGGAATGTTGCCAAAGTCCAACTATAATCTTCATTCAATAAAGAAGGTAGTTTTGAGGCCGCATCTAATGGTGCTTTAGGAAACCATGAACCTACAGACAATGAAAATGGCTTATCTGATTCCAATAGTCTTGCACGAATAATGCCAATTGATTTTTCTTTTTGATTCCAGTCTGTGATGCCTTCTCTTGTGAATTTATTTGGAGAGGTTGTTGTTTCAAGATTAGGTATTGAAAACCATCTTGGTTTTGACTCTCTTGATATTGCCCAAGTCCATTCTCCCTCTACCCCTATATTTCCATTGGAACTCGATGAATCAAAGCTATCACTTAGAATTGGCTTTGAAGGTAGTAAAAATCCTTCTTTAGAGGGAGGTTCCAAGTAACCTAATAGAAGCATCGGCCCATCTCTGGCTATTAGGCATCCTGCAGCATTATTTGGAATACTATCAAGTTTAATTTCAGATAACCTTGCGAGTTCATCTTGTTCTAATTTTGCCCACCCCTCGGGAGTTAATCTCTGTATGGATCCTCTCTGGTTTTCACTTTGATCAATGGTGACTAGTCCTTCATTTCGGAGCTTTTTGAACGTTGCAGATGCATGCGGTAATCTTAGCCCGATGTTGCTTGCAGTTTCACTTATTGAACAACCTCCGTCAATAAGCCAATCAAGAACTCTTTTTTGATATCCGCTGCGGATTTTTGTTGGCAGGTTTTGTCACCAATTGAGGGATGACTCACATTACTAATTAAATTATTGATATTAAAATACGATTATCATTACATTAAGTTACACATTTCCAGTGGAGAGGGCATTCTCGAGTCCAATAAATCAAAAACGATTTGAAAAATAAACAGAATTCGAGTTTTTAGTGTAACAAAGTTACCGAATCAAACCCAACAGTTATATGAGAATCTCCCATCCTTCCTATTATCCGAAGACTCAATACGGAATTGAATGGATGTGACTAAGATGAAAACAGTAAGAATAAGGGAAAAAATAAAGAAATATTTAGGAGACAGACCAAGGAATACAGCGGAGATTCTTGAACATATTAATAGTACTATGAGGCATGGAACTACTTCGCAACAATTAGGAAATGTACTTTCTAAAGATAAGGACATTGTGAAAGTAGGCTACATCAAAAGATCTGGTATTCTTTCAGGTGGATACGATATCTGTGAATGGGCTACAAGAATTTGGGTAGAAGAAAATTGCCCAGGTTGGGTTGAAGGAGAACCATTGTTCCTTGACAGACCAGCTATTGCAAAAGATTAATTCCCATTAACTTAGTTAGATCCCTAACTTCTTCAAATGGTATTTAATTCTCTTTTGAGAATGAGATTTATTTAATCATTTCTTCACGTATTGACTTGGCTTCATTCCATAATTTCTTTTCTTCATCTGAGTCTGGAATAAATTGTGGAATTGGAATAGGTCTCATTTGTGAATCTATAGCCACCATAAAAAAATATCCTGTGCAAATAGTCTCGCCTTTCCAATCTGATTTGTTAATTCTTTTCGCAATTACTCTACAAGCAGCAGAATGAGTAGATGTAAAAACAACTTTTGATGTAATTTCAATTAAATCTCCTTGGTGTGCAGGCCTTAGAAACTTTAGAGTATCTATTGAGATCGTAACGAATTCTCTGTGTGCAAATTTAGAGCATACTATTCCTGCTGCTTTATCCATTAATGACATCAATCTTCCGCCAAAGAGTGTGCCATATGAGTTTGTGTCTTGAGGAAATACTTCTTCTATAATTATTACAGGTTCTATGCTAAATGGTTCCATATTCTCAAACAGCCCCTGAAAGCCCTCACATATCAATAAAGCGCGCGGAGAATTAACAACAAGTTGATTGACGCACCCTTATGAGTCGGGCCACCCCCCTCCCAGATACTTTTCTAGAATGGGATGATTTTGAATGGAATGATCCAGATGGAGGAGTCGTATATTTTCATGGAGTACTGCCTACAGTAGTATATCCTAATTCTTTACGTCCAAGGATTAAATGGTCAGGATTAGGATTAATGGTTTCAGAAGAAGAGATTGGATTATGGGAGCATGAAGAGGATTTAGAAAAAAAAAGCCCAGGGATTAATTTCACAGGAGCATTGTCACAAGGTGGAGATTTTTCTAAAATGTTAGGTGCTTTATCTATTCTTGAAGAAATACAAACATGTAAATTTCCAGATCCAGAACCAAGAAGGTTACATAAATATGCTATTAGGGGTAGTAAACCAGTTTTTTTTATTGAACCACCTTTGTCTGACGAGGATTGGAGTGATTGGTTAGAGATGCACGCTATAGAGATCACAAAGCCGTTAAAATTACTATCAAATTTATGGTCGGGTAGGAAATTTAGTAAAAACTTAGCAAAAATGTTGAAGATGACAATGCAGGTTCCGAATGAATCTTCAGAATTATCAGTTGCATCTGCAATCACTAGTGCATGGTGGGTTGGAATTGAAAATTCAATTAGTTTAGAATTAAGAAAAAAACGAGACAAACGATTTGGTTCGAGGATTAGAGGTGCATTAGCTGAAATGAGAAATTCAGGAATCGAAGAACCTCGTTTGTTGCTTGTATGCTCATTAGCACAAAGGACATCTTTGGTTAATGCGTTAGAAAACATGCCATTAGTAGAAATGCCGTTATGTACTGAGAGTGTTTCCGAATTAAATGAGGAAGAGTGATGAGCGAACCCCCTACAGTCAGAGTCGAGAATCAATTGATTAGATTTGTTCCGCCTGAACCAATAGAATTGGATGTGGCTGTTAGTAAATTAGGGGCAATACGTCAAGATGATTATGCTGTGCATACATTAGCTACTCCGAGGGCAACAATTATTGTTGACAAAGAAGGTAGAATTGTAATTCATGGTACAAATCGAATGGAGGTGGCTAGACATGCTGCAAAAGAATTTTTATTGCAATTAGGAAGATCCGATGACGGCCTTAAAGCAGAACTAGGAGGGATCATAGCATCATTTAAATTCGCAAATCAATTAAACATGCCTAGGTTGATGAAAAAGTTAGGAAAAGATGTTGAAAAAGATGAACGTTTAGATTGTGTAAAGGTCAATGATACAAGACACAATATCACTTTGTATGTTTGGAGTAATGGAAAAGTAATTGTAGAAAACGCGACGCATGCAAATTTAGTTGCAATGGCTGCAGTATATTGGCAAGAAAGGCTAATAGAAGAAAAAATAATGATAGAATCTGGATCTGATTCTGAGGCTGATTGATTTATGTCCCTAATTAATGGTAAATGGACAGGCCCAATAATTGATAATCATTTTCACCTTAATAGAAAAGGCCTTTTTTTATCTGCGGCTAATGATTTTAGAAATGCTGGAGGCACAGGATTAGTATTAGTCCACTGTCCAAATTTCCAATGTCCTCCTGTGACAATAAATGAGCATAAGGAAGCTTATCTTGATACGGTTTTAATGGCGGAACAAGTTAGGGAAAATATAGGCATAGATGTAAGAGTAGTCTTAGGCCCACATCCTGCTGCATTTGCTCATCAATTTGAATCTTGGTTTAGTGAGCATGGAGAGAAAGGAGCACAACGAGCCATTGAAAATTATAATGATAGCATAGACACCGCTCTCGAATTTATTCATGAAGGCAAGGCAGTTGCTATTGGTGAAGTTGGTAGACCTCATTGGGATGCGCCCAAAGAAGTGTTTGATTTATCTAATCAATTACTTGAAGAGACAATGAAATTAGCCAGGAATCAAAAAGTTCCTTTGCAATTACATATGGAGGAAAATGGTAATCAAACATTTACAGATTTAGAAGAGATGGCAACACGAGTAGGTCTAGATCCATTCTATTTGGTAAGGCATTTTGCACCCGCGGATGTTTCAAAATCAATGGTTGGAAAAATCACTCCTAGTGTTAATCTCGGTAAAGATGGAATTAATACCTTACTAGAAACTTGTAAATTAACTCATCATGGATTTATGTTAGAGACTGATTATATGGATGATCCAAGGAGGCCAGGTGCCGTTTTAGGACCAAAAACAGTCCCAAAAAGAACCCAGCAATTAGCTACATTAGCAGAAGAAAATGGACTCGATGAAGAACTTTTTTTTACAATGCATCAAGATTTACCAAATGCGATTTACGGAGAAAATAATTAGGTACTGAACTCGCTTCCTAAGAGGCTGGTTATGAGTAATGGTCATACACTTGTTTTTACGATACATGCAATCGGGTGTACTTATTCTAGGTCTTGAAGGAAAAGTAGCATTGGTATTTGGAGTAGCCTCAGAGGATTCCATTGCTTGGGCTATTTGTCAGAGATTAGCTCAAGCAGGATGTAAGTTATATTTGGGATACCAGAAAAGATTCATGTCTAGAATTTTTCAATTAAAAGACAAACTCCCTGAAATTTCAGGATTTTATCCTCTTGACGTAGGTAGCGATATCACTACTGCTGAATTTTTTACAGAGTTTAGTAAGGAGAATCCTGATCTGAAAGTTGACATAATGGTACACGCAATAGGATTTGCACCTAGAGAATGTTTTGATAGGCATATCTTGTTTGTAGATGATGATGCGATAAATACAGCAATAACAATTTCAGCAAATTCATTACAACGGATTATGAGACATGCAATGCCTTATCTGAATAATAATTCATCAACTATTACCCTTACATATGCGGCTTCAACAAGGTATGTCCCCAATTATGGAGTTATGTCTATTGCAAAAGCGGCTTTAGAAAGTTGGACAAGAGAATTAGCATGTCAATTAGGCCCTGAAGGTCATCGATTAAATGCAATCTCAAGTGGTCCAATAAAGACAATCGCAGCAGGAGGAATTCCTGGTTTTGATAAGATACTTGATCATGTGGAAGAAAATTCTCCCTTAAGAAGAAATGTCAATCAAGATGACGTTGCTGGATGTACTGTATGGTTGGCATCAAATTTATCTTCAGGCGTAACGGGACAATGCATTCATGTTGATGCAGGTTATTCATCAACAATGGTCCCTGGTTCAATTATGGGTGATAAGTGAATGGAGACAAAATCAGAAGATGATGAATCACAAGGTCCATTTGAGCCAATTGCTATTATTGGTATGTCTTGTATATTACCTGATTCACCTAATATTGATGAATTATGGAAAAACATTCAATCAAAACATGTTTCCTTCAAAGAAATCCCTGAAGATAGATGGGAAGTGAATGATTTTTTTAATGAAGAAAAAACATTGAATAAAACATATTCAAAAATAGGTGCTTTTGTTGAAGGATATGAATTTGATTGGAAAAGGTGGCGACAACCACCTGGTACTTTACCACAAATAGATATTTGTCAGCAATGGGCAGTATCAGTATCAGCATCTGCCTTGGAGAATGCAGGATATTTAGGAGAGGGGAAAGTAGAACCACCTAGAGGTAAAACAAGTGTTATTTTTGCTAATGCATTAGGAGGCGAAAACCGGAATTTATCAAACCAAAGAGTTTGGGCTGGTAGAACATTAAGACTTGCAAAAGAATCGGGATTACAAGATGAAGAGAAATTTATGGAAGAAATAACAAAAGGTCTTCCAAAAATTGATGAAGATACAATGCCTGGGGAATTAGCAAATGTAGTTGCAGGTAGGGTCGCAAATTTATTGGATTTACAAGGTCCTAATTACACAACAGATGCTGCTTGCGCATCATCTATGGCTGCAATTCTTGATGCTTGTAGGTTATTGCAATTAAGACAGGTAGACATGGCAATAGCAGGTGCAAGTGACAGAACAATGGATCCTGCAACTTATGCTAAATTTAGTGCAATTGGTGCTTTGTCTGCAACACACTCTACACCTTTCGATTCCCGTGCAAATGGATTTGTAATGGGTGAAGGAGCTGGCGCAATTGTATTGAAAAGGTTAGTTGATGCTATAGCAGATGGAGATGAAATCCATTCTGTAATTAGGGGGATTGGTGCAAGTTCAGACGGAAGAGGGAAAGGAATTACTGCACCTAGTAAAAGAGGACAAGCTCAAGCAGTAAACAGAGCTTATAGTCAAGCAGGATATTCAATAGATACAGTAGGATTAATTGAGGCACATGGCACCTCAACAAGAGTAGGTGACGCAACAGAACTTGGAACTTTGAATGATATTTTTGAAGGATTACCCTCCGGGGAAAACGTTGCTGTAGGGTCTATAAAAAGCCAAATCGGACATTTAAAAGCAGCAGCGGGGATCGCAGGAGTTCTCAAAGCAACATTGGCATTATCAAATAAAATAATACCGCCTAGTGCTGGATTTAAAACACCAAATGAAACAGTTGATTGGGGTAAAAACCCGTTCTTTGTACCAATGGAATCTATGAAGTGGAATTCTAATTCTGAAACACCACTTAGAGCAGGAATTTCAGCATTTGGTTTCGGAGGTACAAACTTCCATATTGCTTTAGAATCTTATGATGAGGCACATCATAGAGATATTTCCAATGAATGGAGTCAAAGGTGGTTAGCATATACGGGAGAGTTAATTCCGCAAAATAATTTAGCAATTGGAGATATTAATCTTGAAAAAGTTGAACCATCATTAACATGGAATCAACTCAAAGAAATAGAAGGAGGTGTTTTGTTAATCAACGCTCCAGATGTTAAGGAGATAAAACATAAAATAGAAAAAATCAAATCTGAACTTTCTGCTATAGAATCAAATTTTGATAATTCTCCAGATGGAGTCAGATTGTCAGAAAAATTAACTTCATTGTCTGAAAACTTTGAATGCAAAGATTTGAGAATAGCCATAGTTGCAACAGATTGGGAAGGAATTTTCAAAAAGTTAGATTTAGTTTTTGAAAATATTGATGATGAAAATAAATGGGGCTTCCTTGGAAGTCAAGATGTATTTATTACCTCTAGAGAAATTTCTGAAGAGGATAAAATAGCACATTTATTCCCAGGGCAAGGATCACAATATGTTGGAATGACTTACGACCTATCCTTAAGATATGGAATAATTGGAGATACTTGGGATGAAGCAGATAAAACAATGGTGGAAATTTTAGATGGTCAAAAATTATCGGAATTTGTGTTGACTTCTAATTTAAGTAAAGAAGAGAGAATAGCTGCTGAATTAAAATTAAAACAAACAGAATATACTCAACCAGCAATGTTAACTGCAGATTTAGCATTACATAGATTGCTTGAGCAACATGGGCAAGTCCCAGACATGGTTGCAGGGCATAGCCTTGGTGAATACGCTGCATTAATGGTTTCAGGAATTTTACAATTTCATGATGCATTGAGGGCAGCAGCGGCAAGAGGAACAGAGATGGGTAGTGTTGATGTTCCAGATAAAGGGTTAATGGCAAGTATTACTGCACCATATGATAAAATTGAAGATATATTATATGATTTAGAAGGCTACGTAATTCCTGCAAATAAAAATTCACCATTAATGACTGTAATAGCTGGAGAAACAGAGGGAGTTAATAGTGCAATTGAGAAGTTTGAAGAATTAGGAATAAATTGTGTTTTACTTCCTACAAGTCATGCTTTCCATACTCGTATTGTTGCACCTGCAAATGAACCACTGAAAAGATTTTTAGAAAACTTGGAAATAAATTTGCCAGAGATACCAATTACTTCAAATTATGATGGAGAATATTACCCCTCAAATTGTGAAGAAGGATTTTCAATTAAAGAAACAATACTTCCTCAATTAGCACCTCAGATGTCTTCTCCTGTAGAATGGACAAGACAAATTGAAAATATGTATGATGACGGTGCAAAGATTTTTGTTGAGGTTGGTCCAAAAAGAGCATTAACAATGTTTTGTGGACAAATATTGGAAGAAAATGAACATAATTCAATAATGACAAATCACCCTAAACAAGGAGGAATCAGGTCATTTCTTTGCTCACTTGGACAATTAGCCATCCTAGGTCAAAATATTATATTGCCCCAACTTAATGATGAATTACATACTATAGCATTTAGTTCAGGACCAATTGAAGCATCAAGGAAGATAGAGAAACCTGCAGTGGTAATTTCAGCACCATTAAATGTCACTAAAACTGAGAATATTAATTCACAAGAAGTAATCACACAGATGCCAATAGAAGACTGGGTTGCTAGTATTTGTTCAGAATATTGTGGATATCCTAGTTCTGTATGTAAGGGGAATGTTAGTTTAGTGGATGGCCTGAAAATGACTAATGAGTCAATTAGTGAATTAAAGGAAAAAATCTCAGGACAAGCAAAATGTAAACAGTCATTATTTGATGCAAAATCTATTTCAGAATTAATTGAAAGTATTGAGGAACTGCCTGCCTCTGCTGTTAAGATTAAAAAATTAAAAGTAGAGAGCAAAGAGATGATTATTGGACAATTTTCAGTAGAGGATGGAAGAAAAACAGACGCATTTTCAGTTAGTGGAATAAGTTTAGGTTTACCAGGTTTAGATCAGGTTTTTGAATCAGATACCTTTGAAAGAATAATTTCAGGAGAGAACTTTATTTCAGAATTACCTGAAGAATATAAACAAAGATTATTGGATAAAAATTTAGTTAGAATTGTAAAAGATAGTAGTGGAAATTCAGAATTAGTGCCTTGTGAAACATTTGATATGATACCTCAGTTAGCTGGAATAGGAGGTTATTTTGACCTTGCAGAACAATATGGGATAGATTCAAAAATTACATCTGCTATGGATATAACTACGAAATTAGCATTTGCCTCTGGACTTGAAGCATTAAGGGATGCAGGAATACCTTTGGTTGCAAATGAACAAGTTAGTAGTAATGGTAAGAGGCTTGTACGTGGGTGGAAATTACCTGATTCAGAGCAAGAAGGAACTGGAGTTATTTTTGCATCTGTTTTCCCAGGATATGAGGAGTTATTGAAACATGCTGCAAATAATGGTGCAGATGAAAATGGTACTTTCGACAGAAGGTTTTTGTTACAAATATTGTCAATGGGGCATAGTCAATTTGCTCAATGGATTGGTGCAAAGGGGCCAAATACAGCAATAAATAATGCATGTGCATCAACACCTGCAGCGTTTTCAATAGCAGAAGATTGGATTACGACAGGTAGAGCTTCAAGAGTAATTATTGTTAGTGCAGATAATACCACTAGTGATGTTTTACTAGAGTGGATTGGAGCAGGATTTGCAGGAGCAGGAGCCCATTCAATAGGAAATGTTGTAGAAGAAGTAAGCCTTCCTTTTGATGTTAGAAGAAATGGAATGTTATTAGGGATGGGTGGGGCTGCTTTCGTAATTGAAAAAGAAAGTTCATCAAGGGAGCGTGGAGTCACACCTTATTGTGAATTATTGGGTTCACATATTGGTAATTCTGCTTTCCATCCAACTAGATTGGATGTTGAGCATGTATCTTACTCATTTGATAAATTTATTACTAATATGGAAAATATTTGGAATTTTGATAGGACTGAAATTGCACCAAAGACTACATTCATGTCACATGAACCTGCAACACCTCCAAGAGGAGGTTCTGCTGCAGCAGAAATTAATGCATTAAGGAAAGCATTTGGTAATTCAGCAGAAAAAATAGTAATTACAAACACAAAGGGATTTACAGGACATCCAATGGGAACTGGAATAGAAGATGCGGTAATAATTTACGGTCTAGCTGCAGGAAGATTGCCACCAATTGCCAATTTTAAAGAACCAGATCCAGAATTAGGAAACCTTAGATTATCAGAAGGAGGAGAATACGATAT
>Ga0115011_10000313_pt1 | contig 41579 bp, 44 predicted proteins | sample TroAtlMetagenome_2_FD_88705 | JGI IMG/M metagenome (GOLD analysis project Ga0115011, IMG submission 88705) | Marine eukaryotic phytoplankton communities from Atlantic Ocean - Tropical Atlantic ANT8 Metagenome | ecosystem: Environmental > Aquatic > Marine > Oceanic | place: Tropical Atlantic... | reverse complement strand
GTCTGCTTGATCGCCAGAACGTTAGGGTCCTGCGCAGCCTGACGCAACAGATCGACCACCGGGCTGAAGGATTCGTAAGGGTGCAGCAGCAGGATGTCCTGTTTGCTGATCGCCTGGAACAGGGTGTCAGCGCTGGACAGCAGCTTGGGAATGCCGGGGCTGAAACTCGGAAACTGCAAGTCGGCATGATTTTCCAGGCCGGTAATCGAGAACAGGCGCGTCAGGTTGACCGGGCCGTTGACCTCGTACAGCTCCGCCTCGGTCAGGCCGAACTGCTTGAGCAAAAAGTCGGTCAGTGGTTTCGGGCAGTTGTCGGCTACCTCCAGACGCACCGCGTCACCGTAGCGGCGTGACAGCAGCTCACCGCGCAGGGCGCGGGCCAGGTCATCGACCTCGTCCGGATCGACAAACAGGTCGGCGTTGCGGGTCAGGCGGAACTGGTAACAGCCAAGGACCTTCATGCCGGGGAACAGCTCGTCGGCATGGGCGTGAATCATCGATGACAGGAATACAAAGTTGTCGCCACCGTCGCACAGCTCGTCGGGCAGGCGAATCAGGCGCGGCAGCGAGCGCGGCGCCGGGATGATCGCCATGCCGGAGTCGCGGCCGAAGGAGTCGATGCCCTCGAGCTGAACGATAAAGTTCAGGCTCTTGTTCACCAGCAGCGGGAAGGGGTGCGTCGGGTCCAGGCCGATCGGGCTGATGATCGGCGCGACCTGCTGGCGGAAGAAGCGGCGAATCCACAGGGTTTGCTTGTGCGTCCACTGGTAGCGGCGCAGAAAGCGAATGCCCTTTTCGTTCAGCTGGGGCAGCAGGATATCGTTGAGAATGCTGTACTGGCGGCTGACCTGATAGTGCGCGGTCTCGCTGATCTTGCTTAGTACCTGTTGAGGCTGCAGTCCGTCCGGGCCGGTTTGCTCGCGCGCGAAGGTAATCTGCTTTTTCAGGCCGGCAACGCGGATTTCAAAAAACTCATCCAGGTTGCTGGAGAAGATCAGCAGGAACTTCAGGCGCTCAAGCAGCGGGTAGGACTCATCCAGCGCCTGCTCCAGCACGCGGATGTTGAACTGCAGCTGCGACAGCTCGCGGTGAATGTAGAGCTCTGGCGCACCCAGATCTGGAACCGGTGCCGGTTCGGCCACCTTTTCACTGACCTGGGCTGGTCGGGTTACCAGATCGGTACGCGGGCTGGCCTCGGGGGCTGGCGCCGCGCTGTCCTTGGTGGTGTCTCGGGTGCTGTTGAGCTCTGCCATGATCTCCTCGTTACGACTACTGTCGGCTCCGCAATTGGCGTGCTGCCGTCTTGGCAAAATAGGTCAGGATGCCGTCGGCTCCTGCGCGTTTGAAGGCGGTCAGTGATTCCAGAATCACCGCTTCACTGAGCCAGCCGTTGTTGATGGCGGCGCAGTGCATGGCGTACTCGCCACTGACCTGGTAAACAAAGGTGGGCACCTTGAAGGTGTCTTTCACCCGGTGCAGTACATCCAGATAGGGCATGCCCGGTTTGACCATGACCATGTCGGCTCCCTCTGACAGGTCGGCAGCGATTTCGTGCAGGGCCTCGTCGCTGTTGGCCGGGTCCATCTGGTAGGTGGCCTTGTTGCCCTTGCCGAGGTTGCCGGCCGAGCCGACCGCATCGCGGAACGGGCCGTAATAGGCGCTGGCGTACTTGGCAGAGTAGGCAAGAATGCGGGTGTGAATGTGGCCGGCGGCTTCCAGCGCGTCGCGCATGGCGCCCACCCGACCGTCCATCATGTCGGAGGGGGCGACAATGTCTGCGCCGGCGGCGGCGTGCGACAGGGTCTGTTTGACCAGCGCCTCGACGGTGATTTCATTCATCACGTAGCCGTCGTCATCAATGATGCCGTCCTGCCCGTGGGTGGTGAAGGGGTCCAGCGCGACGTCGGTAATCACCCCCAGCTGCGGATAGCGCGCTTTCAGGGCGCGTACGGCGCGTTGCGCCAGTCCGTCCGGGTTCCAGGCCTCGGCAGCGTCCAGTGACTTCTTCTCCAGCGGCGTCACCGGAAACAGGGCGATGGCCGGAATACCCAGCTCGACCAGCTCAGCGGCTTCATCCAGCAGCAGGTCGATCGACAGCCGTTCAATGCCGGGCATGGAGGCAATCGCTTCGCGCTGTTGCTCGCCCTCAAGGACAAAGACGGGGTAGATCAGATCGTCCGCGGTCAGGGTGTTTTCACGCATCATGCGGCGGGAAAAATCATCCTTGCGCATGCGACGGGGACGGCTGGCAGGGAAGGGGCGCGGAACAGGGGAATAGCTCACAGGGACTCCAGGGGGGTGCGGGTCGCAGTGCACCTGTCTGACTGACGTTATACGTCAAGATTGTGACTGAATTGTGACAAGAGGCGCAGGGCGACCTGCTCCTGATCAGTCTGGCCGGGGGGCGGGGCCAGCTCGACACGGTTGCGGCCTAGCGTCTTGGCACGGTAGAGCGCGGCATCGGCAGCGCCGAGCAGCGTGTTGAAATCATAACCGTGATGCTGCGAGCAGGCTACACCGAGACTGGCGGTGAGACTGATTGTCTCACCTGCGAGGCGCCAGGGAGCCTGGCTGATGCCGTGCCGGATGCGCTCGGCGACAGGTCTGGCCTGCTCGCTGTCGAGCCCCGGCAACAGCAGGGTGAACTCTTCGCCGCCAAAGCGGCCCAGCAGGTCGCGTGTGCGCAGGTGCTGGCTGATACGGTTGACCAGGTGGCAGAGCACGGCATCACCGGTTTGATGGCCAAAGTCGTCGTTGATGCGCTTGAAGTGGTCGGCGTCGACCATGATCAGGGTGACCGGCTCGCCGCCGTGCTGCATGCGCGCCAGCAGGGCGCCCGCCTGCTGGTGCAGGCTGCGACGGTTCAGGGTGTCGGTCAGCCCGTCGCGCTCGGACAGGCGGTGCAGCGCTGCCAGATTGCGGTAGTGGGTCATCAGGATAAAGCCGGTGGCCATACCGATCTGTGCGGCCATCGCGCCGAGCAGGGTGATCAATTGCAGCGGACCGCCGAGCAAACTGGCGGCGCCGTTCCAGCCGAGTAGCGAGGCGACCGGTCGGGCCAGCAGCATCAGGCCGTAGAGCAGGGCGATAGCGCCGCTGAACCAGCAGGCCGAGCGCAATGGCGGTTCGGTGGGGCGCAGCAGCTCGCTGGCACACAACAAGCACAGGCCGCCGAGAATCACTGAGCTGATCGCGTAGCGCACGGCGTTGCTGTCAAACTGGTAGCGGAATAGGCCCAGCAGTATAACGATCAGCAGGGTGGCCAGCAGCGGCACCAGTTGTGGCTGACTCCGCTCAAAGAAGGCGCGGATGCCGAGCCAGACCAGCCCCAGCCCCAGCGTCATCAGGCCGTTGGCCAGCAGGATCGACAGCGTGTGATGCAGGTCGTCCTGGTTGACGTTGAGCATCAGGCCAAACATCAGCGCCAGATTGCCCAGCGCCCAGTGGCGCAAGCCGCGCTCGGCGCCCGCGTGCCAGGCGGCCAGCCCCAGCAGCAGTGTCATCATCAGAGTGACCAGACTGAGCGATAGCGTCAGGGTCTTGAGGTCAAGATTGGCAAGCATGCGCAGCAATATCCCTGGCCGTCGCGGCAGCCGTTTGTGCGGGTTCGTCCATGGCATTGGTGCTGCCAGGGAGGCAGTCTGCCAGCATGGGGACGGTAAACCAGTGCTGAGACAGAGCCAACCGCTCTGGCTTCAGGTTGTGGAGGGGTTTGCACAAATAGATTATCTACGACTGTGGCACAATGGTCGGCTATCTCTTTGTGTGGCAAGCGGTGGCGCAATGAATCTCTGGGTACGCAGGTTGCTGGTCTCTCTGGCGCTGCTGGTGTGGGTGGCCGGGCTAGGCTGGGCCTACTGGTGGTTTGAGGGGCGTTACATCAAGTCCTTCGAGCGACCGGTTTTTTTTCAGGCCGAGCAGGTTGCGCCGCCCTTCGCGCCAGGACAGGTTCAGGTGGTGCATGTGTGGCAGTCCAACTGCCCATGCAGCGCCGGCCATGAAGCCTATGTTGAGGAAATGACCGCGCGCTTTGCCGCGCGCGGCGTGCGTTTTGCCCGCTCGGGGCAGCGCTTGGCGGCAGGCATGCCGACGGGCTTGGGGCAGCTGGACTATTGGGCAATGCCGGCGGCGTGGTCAGATTGGCCCGGCGCGCCTTCCATTGCCATTTGGTCTGCCGATGGCAGTCTTGCCTACGTGGGGCCCTACAGCGATGGCGCCCATTGCAGCGCTGACAGCAGCTTTGTCGAGCCGGTGCTGCAGGCGTTGCTGGACGGCCGCCGCGTCAACATCACCCAGCAGGACTCCGTCTCCTGTCTGTGTGATCTGCCCGCGGACCAGGAAGGTGCCGACGCCTCTCCGGTCAAACCGTAAGCCAGGCCGCCGATCGGTTGCAGCGAGCCGTCAGTGCCGTTGCAGCGATCAGCCCAGTCGCGCGATCAGGCGGTCCAGTGCGTTGGCAAAGGCCTGTTTATCCTTGTCGCTGTAGGGCGGCGGGCCGCCACGGCCGGCCAGTCCGGCGCCGCGCAGTTCGTCCATCAGGTTACGCACGGCCAGGCGCTCGCCAATGCTGCCCTTGTCATAGATCTGTCCGCGCGGGTTGATGGCGGTGACCCCGCGGTCGACCAGGCCGGCGGCCAGCGGAATGTCGGCGGTGACCACCAGGTCGCCCGGGCGGGCGTGCTCGATGATGTAGTGATCCGCGGCATCGGCGCCTGAGGCGACGATCACCTGACGCACGCCGGGCCCCGGCGGCAGCTGCTGCGCGCTGTTGGCTACCAGCACCAGCTCGATCTGCTTGCGGCGTGCCGCCTTGACCGTTACATCGCGTACCGGTCTTGGGCAGGCGTCGGCGTCAATCCATAGGGTCATTAGGGCTCCCGGCGTCAGTCGCCATTGAGTTCGGTCTGCAGGGCTTCCAGCTCATCCTGCGCCTGTAGCCAGTCTTCTTCCAGCTGGGCGATACGCTGGCGGTAGTCGGTCTGCTGGCTCAGCAGGGTTTTCAGGCGGTCCTTGCTGTCGGCCTCGTAGAGGCTGCTGTCGGCCAGCGCGTTCTCCACCTCCGCATTCAGTTCGCTGACGCGGTTCAATTCCTGTTCCAGCTTGTCCGCGGCCTTTTTCAAGGGTGCCAGGCGTTGGCGCTGTTCGGCGGCGGCACGGCGCTGGGCCTTGGCGTCGACCTTGGGGGCGCTGCTGGCGGGCTCGGGTGCGTTGGCGGCCGCCTGTTGCTGACGGAACTGCGCCAGCCAGCGAGTGTAGCTGTCCAGGTCTTCGTTGTAGGTCTGGACGCGGCCGTCGGCGACCAGCCACAGCTCGTCGGTGGTGTCGCGAATCAGTGCGCGATCGTGCGAGACCAGCAGCATGGCACCCTCAAAGGCCTGCAGGGCAACTGTGAGCGCGTGGCGCATTTCCATGTCGAGATGGTTGGTCGGCTCATCGAGCAGCAGCAGGTTGGGCCGCTGCCAGGCAATCAGCGCCAGTGCCAGCCGGGCTTTCTCGCCACCCGAGAAGTTCAATACCGGCTCCTCGATGCGATCGCCCTTGAAGTCGAAGCCGCCGAGGAAGTTGCGCAGTACCTGATCACGCTCCTCCGGTGCCAGGCGCGCCAGATGCAGCAGCGGGCTGGCTTTCGGGTCCAGGCTGTCGAGCTGGTGCTGGGCGAAGTAGCCAATGGCTAGATGTTCTCCCGTTTTCAGCTCGCCGCCGATCAGCGGCAGGCTGCCGGCCAGTGACTTGATCAGCGTCGACTTGCCGGCGCCGTTCGGCCCCAGCAGGCCGATGCGCGCGCCGGGAGCCAATTGCAGTTTGACCTGCTCAAGAATGGCCTTGCCGTCGTAGCCAAGGGTGCCCTGATGCAGGTCCAGCAGCGGCATTGACTGGTTGGCGGCCTCGCGAAAGCTGAAGGAAAAGGGCGAGTCGACATGCGCCGGGCCGAGCTCTTCCATGCGCTCCAGAGCTTTCAGTCGGCTCTGCGCCTGCTTGGCCTTGCTCGCTTTGGCGCGAAAGCGGGCGATATAGCTCTGCATGTGTTCGCGCTGGGCCTGTTGTTTCTCGAACGCCGATTGCTGCTGGGCCAGACGTTCGGCGCGGGTGCGCTCGAACTGGCTGAAACCGCCGCGGTACAGATGCAGGCTGCGGTTCTCGAAATGCACGATATGCTCGACGACCGCGTCGAGGAAGTCGCGGTCGTGGGAAATCAGCAGCAGGGTGCCGGGATAGCTGCGCAACCAGTCTTCCAGCCAGAGGATGGCGTCCAGATCGAGGTGGTTGGTCGGCTCGTCGAGCAGCAGCAGATCGGAGGGGCACATCAGCGCCTGCGCCAGGTTCAGGCGCATGCGCCAGCCGCCGGAGAAGTCGCCGACCCGGCGCTCGCATTGCTCGGTGCTGAAGCCCAGGCCGGCCAGCAGGGTGCGGGCCCGGCTGTCGGCGCTGAAGCCGCCGTGGCTGTCCAGCTCGGCGTACAGCGCGCCAAGCGCTTCGGCCTGCTCCTGTTGCTCTGCGGTGGCCAGGCGTTGCTGGATGTCGCGCAGCCGCTGGTCGCCATCGAGGACATAATCGACAGCGTTGCGCTCCAGCGCGCTGACTTCCTGCTGCATGTGGGCGATGCGCCAGTCAGCGGGAATGCTGCAGCTGCCGGCGTCCGGTTCGATCTGCCCGCGCAGCAGCGCGAACAGGCTGGATTTTCCGGCACCATTGGTGCCCAGCAAGCCGACCTTCTGGCCGGCATGCAGGGTAAGATTGGCGTGTTCAAGCAGTCGCAGGGGGCCGCGCTGCAGAGTAAGAGAGTCGAGGCTGATCATGGGGCGGGAGTATATCAGCGCCGCCGGTTGGGAGAAGAGCAATGAGTAAGGGAGCGTTGGCGCGGTGGAGCGAGCAGGTGTACGCACGTGAGGGCGTCGCGCCGACGCTGCTGGCGCTGCAGGACGAGAGTGGCGAGGATGTATTGCTGCTGTTACTGGCTGCCTGGCTGCAGCAACAGGGGCGGACCTTGCCCACCGATGTCTGGCAGCAGTTGCATGCGCAGCAGGCTTGCTGGCGTGAGGAGCTGATGCTGCCGCTGCGTCAGGCCCGTCGCGCGCTTGCGCAGCAGACCGCCTTGCAGGCGCAATATCAGCGGCTCAAGGCGATAGAGATCGAGGTCGAGTTGCAGCGCTTGCAAGTGCTGGAAGACAGCCTGGGGCGGGGCGATTGCGCTGATCAGGCGGTGCAGGCAGCGTTGGGCGCTGCCTGCTCAGGGCCGGTGAGCGGTCGGCGTGCGCAGCTGCTGGTGCAGCTGGCCGGGCTGCTCAGCCTTCGCTAGCTGCCGGAGCTGGCTTGCGGGTAGCAGGCTTGCGGCGGGCCGGGGCGCGGCGGCTGCGGGGCTTGGCGGCCGGTTTGGGCGCGTCGCGCTTCTCCAGTGCCTGGCCAACCTGGGCGTCGATGCGCTCGAGCCCTTTGGCCAGGCGCAGGGTCTGGCGCACGTCGGCTTCGAGTTGCTTGATGTAGCTTTCGGCGCTATCGCGCGCGGTCTTCAGCTCGTCTAGCGCCGCCTGCAGGTCAGCCAGCTTGCGGCGGGTCTTGCTGGCGGGCTTGTCCGGGTCTTCGGCGGTGCGGTTGGCGAGTTTCTCTTCGGCCTGGCGCAGCTTGAGTTCCAGTTTTTCCTGCTGACGCAGCAGCTTCTCGTGGGCCTTGCGCGCATCCTTCTCAGCCGTGCTGCAGGCTTCTGCCAGATGCTCATTGAGCGTGCGGGTCAAGGTCTGCAGCAGGTGCAGCGGAGAGGAAACCTTGTCGTTGGAGCTGGGAGTGTCGGTGGTCACGCGTGATCTTCCTGTGCCTGGCCCCTCAGACGGCGCTGAGCAGGTCCTTGTGAGCGTTGTGGAGTACTTCGATCAGACAGTCTTCAAGCTCAAATCGTTCATGCAGCATGCCGCCAAGTTGCTGCAGCTGCGTCTGCATGGCCGCTTCGTCGTCGGCACGAGCGCTTTGCCCGTACTGATCATTGAAGCCAACGGCCTGCAGGGTAATGGTTTCGATGCGCGGGTAGACCCGATGCGCCAGCTCGATGCCGCGCTGGTCGTCGAAGTCCTGCGCTTCGCGTAGTAATTGTTCGTAGATTTCGAAATGTCCGGCCGACACGTAGTCGACCAGGATGTCGCAGAAGGCAGTCAGTTCGCTGTCCGTTTGCGTGCTCGGCTCGGGACGCTCGCGCAGCTGGCGGTAATTGAGGATCAGCTGTTGGCGCTCCGCCAGCCAGCGGTCGATCAGCTGGTGGACGCCGCCCCAGCGCTCCTGGGCATTTGTGCAACTGTCCAGCATCTTCCACCTCTTCTTCCGGTGTCGGTCGGGCCGACTTGGGTGTATGTGTTCCGGGTCGCAACAGAATAGGCCAGTGGGCGTGACGGCATCAAGACTTCTGTGCAGTTGCTCAGTCGACCTTGCGCACCAGCTGCATCAGGCCGAACAGCGTAAAGCAGATAAAAGCGATCAGGGTGCCCTCGGCGATACTCAGGCCGAGGAAGGTCCAGGTCACTTCGGCACACTGAGCGGTGCCGCTGAGCACCTGACTGAGCACGTCCCACAACGGCAAGGTTTCAAGCATGTAGTCGAGCGGCAGGATGCAGGATGGCACCTGATCCGGCGGCAGGTGCTGCAGCCAGACCTGACGCGCGGCGGTGCCGGCGCCGAGCAGGCTGGCCACGGTGATCAGTGCGCCATAGATGCGCGCGCCCGTGCGTTTGCCGTTGCGCGGTTCGGGATTGTGCAGCACGGCAGCCAGGCAGATAACACCAATGACCATCACCGCGATGCGTTGCAGAATGCACAATGGGCAGGGTTCCAGCCCGACGCCATGCTCCAGATAGAGTGCGGCGGTCATCAGCAGCACGCAGACAATAAGGGCTAGCAGATACAGGGGGCGAGAAGCCGGGAGGGTCATGCGTGATTCCGTCTGTTGGTGGCTGTGCGGTTGCCTACCTTAGAGCATGCGCTACAGGGCGCACAAGACGAATTATGTGGCGGGGTGTCGCAGTGACTGCCGGGCAGGCTGGCTGCCCGGCAGCAGGCCGATCAGGCGGTGCCGGCGGCTTCGCTGGCGCGGCGCTGTTCGGATTGGGCGAACAGGGCGTCGAAGTTGACCGGCGACAGCATCAGGGGAGGGAAGCTGCCACGCAGGACCAGGTTGTCGATCGCTTCGCGTGCGTAGGGGAACAGGATGTTCGGGCAGAAGGCACCCAGGGTGTGGCGCAGAGACGCGTCGTCCAGGCCGTTGATGGCGAAGATGCCGGCTTGCTGCACTTCAGCAATGAAGCAGGTTTCGTTCTCGCCGGTGGTGACCGTCGCGTTGACCGACAGCACGACTTCGTAGATGCCGGGCTGCAGTTCGCTGTTGCGGGTGTTCAGGTCCAGATTGACGTGGGGACTCCACTGGGTCTGGAAAATGGCCGGCGCCTTGGGCGACTCAAAGGAAAGGTCTTTGACGTAAATGCGCTGTACGCTGAATTGTGGCTGGTTAGCCTGAGCGCCGTTGGCAGCTTGATTGTTCTGTTCTTCGGCCATCGTGAAAATCCTTGGTGTGATGGTAATTGATGCGTGTTGGAAAGAGCTGCTTACCCTGCCAGCAGCGCATCCAGTTGTCCAGCGCGTGCGCAGGCATGGAGTTCGTCGCAGCCGCCAACGTGGGTGTCGCCAATCCAGATCTGCGGCACCGAAGTGCGCCCACCGGCAAGTCGGGTCATTTCTGCACGGACGGCGGGCTGGCCGTCGACGCAGATTTCTTGGAAGTCGACGCCCTTGCTGGCCAGCAATTGCTTGGCGCGCATGCAGAAGGGGCAATAGTCGCTGCTGTAGATGACAACGTCAGCCATGTTATTTGACCAATGGCAGATTGTCGGAGCGCCAGCTGGCGATGCCGCCGGACAGGCGCACTACGTTGTCGTGGCCAGCGGCCTTGAGTTGCTTGGCGCAGCTGCCGGCGTGCTGGCCAGCGGCGCAGACCAGCAGCAGCGGCTTGCCCTTGTGCTTGTCCAGTTCGCCCATGCGGCTGGTCAGCGACTCATAGGGGATGTTCAGCGAGTCGACAATGTGGCCGGCACTGAAGTCTTTCTTGGGGCGCAGGTCGATGACCACCGCGTTCTCGCGGTTGATCAGGGTAGTCGCTTCGCCGGTGCTCACGGCCTTGCCGCTCTTGCGGCCTTCGGTGAACAGCAGCAGGGCCAGTACGACAAGAAAGGCGCTGGTCAGCAGGTAGTGATTGCCGATGAATTCGATCAGATGTTGAAGAAACTGCATTGACGGGCTTCCGGGCGGTAAAAAGAGGGCGAGTATACACTAAGGGAAGCACTGATTAATTCCGCATTCCCTCTGGCTTTCAGGTCGGGCCGCAATCAATGCGGGGTTCAGGGCTGCCCAGGACCGAGCCGAGCATGACAGCCGGGGGGTGGGCAAGTAAACTGTCTGGCAGATTTGCGGCGGCGATGCCCGCGGTTCCCCTTGAACACTCCCAACGAGAGCTTTGTGCAATGACAGTAGCCCCTAAACCCGTAGTACTGATGATTCTGGATGGCTTCGGTCACAGCGACTCCCCCGACTCCAACGCCATCATGGCTGCCAACACGCCGGTTTGGGACAAGCTCTGGGCAACTGCACCGCACACGCTGGTTTCCGGCTCGGGTATGGACGTGGGGCTGCCGGACGGGCAGATGGGCAACTCCGAAGTCGGGCACATGAATCTGGGTGCCGGTCGGGTGGTCTATCAGGACTTTACCCGCGTCACCAAGTCGATTCAGGACGGTGAGTTTTTTGCCAACGAGGTTATCTGTGGCGCGGTCGACAAGGCGGTGGCCGCCGGTCGGGCTGTTCACATCATGGGCCTGCTGTCCGACGGTGGCGTCCACAGCCATCAGGACCACCTGGTCGCTATGGTCGAGCTGGCCGCCAAGCGCGGCGCCGAGGAGATCTACGTACACGGTTTTCTGGATGGTCGCGATACGCCACCGCGCAGCGCCGCGCCGTCGCTGCAACTGATGGAAGACGCCTACGCGCGCCTGGGCAAGGGGCGTACCGCCAGTCTGATTGGTCGCTACTTTGCCATGGATCGCGACAACCGCTGGGATCGGGTTGAGGCCGCCTACAACCTGATTACCGAAGGGCAGGGCGAGTTTGCCGCCGAGAACGCCGCCGATGCTCTGGCTGCGGCTTACGAGCGTGGCGAGAGTGACGAGTTTGTCAAAGCGACCACCATCGGCTCGCCAGTCAAGGTGGAGGACGGCGACGCGGTGGTGTTCATGAACTTCCGTGCCGACCGTGCCCGCGAGCTGAGCCGCGCCTTCGTTGAGCCGGCTTTCAGTGGTTTTCCCCGTCAGCGCGAACTCAAGCTGGCCGGCTACGTCATGCTGACCCAGTACGCTGCGGACATTCCGGCGCCCTGTGCCTTCCCGGCCGGCACGCTGGTCAACGTGCTGGGCGAGTATCTGGCGGCGCAGGGCAAAACCCAGCTGCGCATTGCCGAGACGGAAAAGTACGCTCATGTCACCTTCTTCTTCTCCGGCGGCCGCGAGGAGCCCTTCGAGGGCGAAGAGCGTATTTTGATTCCTTCCCCGCAAGTCGCGACTTACGACCTGCAGCCTGAGATGAGCGCGCCCGAGGTCACCGACCGCATTGTCGAGGCCATCGAGCAGCAGCGCTACGACGCCATTATCGTCAACTATGCCAACGGCGACATGGTTGGCCACACCGGCGTGTTCGAGGCCGCTGTGGCGGCGGTGGAGTGCCTGGACAAGTGCATCGCCCGGATCGCCGCAGCGCTGGAGAAAGTCGGCGGCGAGGCGCTGATCACCGCCGACCATGGCAACGTTGAGCAGATGTCCGATCACACTACCGGTCAGGCCCACACCGCGCACACCTGCGAGCCGGTGCCCTTTGTCTACGTCGGGCCGCGCCAGGTCGAGATGCGCGAGGGTGGCATCCTCTCCGACGTGGCGCCCACTTTGCTGACCCTGATGGGGCTGCCGCAACCGGCCGAGATGACCGGGCGCAGCATCATCACGCGGGTGCAGTAAGCCGACATGCGCACGCAAGGACGCGCACGGACCCGAAGCTGGCTGCTCGCCGCGCTGCTGGCGCTGGGTGGCGCCACGGCGCTGCCGCTGTCGGCCGATCAGTCTGAGGACGCTCGCGCGGCGAGAGCCGAGTTGGAAAAGGCGCAGGCTGACATCGAGCGGCTGAAGGCGGTGCTGGATGAGCTGCGTCAGGAGGCCACCGGCCTGGAGGCCGAACTCAAGGAAAGTGAAACCGACATCGGTCGCCTGCAACGCGAAAGCGGCGAACTGGAGCAGCAGATCCGTGACGGCGAAAGCCGCTTGCAGGAGCTGCACGATCAGGCGGCGCAGCTGCAGGCCTCGCTCGACGCCCAGCAAGAGCAGATTGCCCGCCAGGTGCGCGCCGCCTACATGGCCGGGCAGCAGGGCTATATGAAACTGCTGCTCAATCAGGATGACCCGGGCCGCATGGCGCGCATGCTGCGTTACTACGAGTACGTTGGCCGTGCGCGGGTCGAGGAAATCGGTCGGTTCAACGACACCATCGCCCAGGTGCAGCAGGCGTCCGCCGCCGCGGCAGCGCAGCAGAACGAACTCCAGCAACAGCGCGAAGGTCTGGCTAATCGGGCCGAAGCGCTGCGCGTTGAGCAGCGTCGGCGCACCCAGGTGCTGGCCTCGCTGCAGGGCCAGCAGCGCTCGCAAAGCGAACAGTTACGCAGTCGCGAAGCGGAACGTGCGGAACTCAACAGGGTTATCAAGCGTCTTGAAGAGGCAGTGGTGAGTATTCCCACGCCGGCCGGCAATCAGCCCTTCGCTCAGGCGCGTGGCAAGTTGCCGCTGCCGTTGCGAGGGCGTATTCAGGCACGGTTTGGCAGTCAGCGTGGCAGTGATGCGCGACTGAAGTGGGACGGCTTGCTGATCAGTGCAGCAGCGGGGAGCCAGGTCAGCGCCATTCACGGCGGCCGGGTGGTGTTCGCCGACTGGTTGCGCGGTTCTGGCCTGCTGATGATTCTGGATCACGGTGACGGCTATCTCAGCCTGTATGGCCACAATCAGAGCTTGCTGAAGGAAGTAGGCACCTGGGTGCAGCCGGGCGAGGCGATTGCAACGGTCGGCACCAGTGGCGGGCAGGCTGACCCGTCGCTGTACTTTGCCATTCGTCATCGCGGTCAGGCGCTGGACCCGGCACGCTGGTGTATGCTGTCTGGATGACAGCGCGCTGGTGGGGTGGCCGCTCGATTTCCCTGGATTGGAGAGTTACATGATTGCAGCGCGTAGTCTGTTGGTGGCCGGTCTGAGTCTGGCGTTTGTCATGCCCCTGCAGGCACAGGAGCAAGCTGCCGAGGCAGCCGCAGCCCCCCTGCCGCTAAACGAGTTGCGCACCTTTGCCGAAGTGTTCGAGCGCATTCGCGCTGCCTACGTCGAGCCTGTCGACGATGCCACCCTGCTGGACAACGCCGTGCGCGGCATGCTCGAAGGGCTGGACCCGCACTCGGCCTATCTCACGCCCGAAGACTACACCGGCTTGCAGGACACGACTGAAGGCCAGTTTGGCGGTCTGGGGATTGAAGTTGGCCAGGAGGACGGTTTTCTCAAGGTAGTCTCGCCCATCGATGACACCCCGGCGGCGGAAGCCGGGATCGAGGCGGGCGACCTGATCGTCAAGATCGACGACCAACCGGTCAAGGGTATGAGCCTGATGGACGCGGTGGACCGCATGCGCGGCGAGCCCGGCTCGGAGATCCGCCTGACGCTGGTGCGCGGCAGTGGTCGTCCCTTTGAGGTCACCCTCACCCGGGCCATCATCAAGGTCAAGAGCGTCAAGACCGAAGAGCTGGAGCCCGGTTACTCGCTGCTGCGCATTACCCAGTTCCAGAACAATACCGGTGACGAAGTACGCACCAGCCTCAACCGTCTCAATGCCAACGGTGATCTGAAGGGGCTGGTACTGGACCTGCGCAACAACCCGGGTGGGGTGTTGCAGTCAGCGGTTGAAGTCGTCGACAGCTTTGTCGATCAGGGGCTGATCGTTTACACCAAGGGGCGCTTGAGCAACGCCGAGCTGCGTTACAGCGCCACCAGCAGCAACCCCTCCGGCAATGTGCCGCTGGTGGTGTTGATCAACGGTGGCTCCGCTTCGGCTTCGGAGATTGTCGCTGGTGCCCTGCAGGATCATGGCCGCGGCGTGATCATGGGAACTGACAGTTTTGGCAAGGGCTCGGTGCAGACCGTGTTGCCGCTGAACAATGATCGTGCGCTTAAGCTGACCACTGCGCTGTACTACACGCCCAAGGGGCGCTCGATTCAGGCTCAGGGCATCGTCCCCGATATCCGTGTCGAGCGCGCTCATGTCACCCTGGATGATGTCGATGATAGCGGCGGCTACCGCGAAGCAGACTTGGCCGGCCACCTGAACAACGCCAGTGGTCAGGAGCGCCCGACCGGCAGCATGCCGCAGCGTGAGCGCGATGCCCGCGACGCCGATTACCAGCTCAACCAGGCGCTGAATCTGCTCAAGGGCCTTAACATCGTCCGCAACGTAGAGTGAGGCTCGGTGTCTGTGCCGGGCTGCTCCGCGGCCTGGCAGGCTTGCTGCTGGCGGCGCTGGCAGCTTGCTCGGACGATAGCGCCGAGCAGCCCCCTGCGCCGACCGCTGCTGATGAGCCGGTGCAGCAGGTTGCGCCTTTGCCGCTGCCACCCGAGCCGCTGGTTATTCTGCCGGAGAACATTCCCTCTGGTGTTCCTGACGCGCCTGCCGAGGCGCCACCTGAGCTGCCGGATACGGTGCCTGCCGACGCTGTCGAGTCGCCCGTTTCAGAGCCGCTGCCCGCCGCCCCGGCATTACCTCGCCTGGCGATTGTCATTGATGACGTTGGTCAGAGTCTGACCACTGGGCGGCGTGTGCTGGCACTGCCGGGGCCGGTTGCGCTGGCGATATTGCCGCTGCTGCCTCACTCCCAGACGCTGGCCAGCGAAGCCGCTGCTGCCGGCAAGCCGGTGATGCTGCATCTGCCGATGGAAAATATGGCCGGCCTGTCGATTGGCCCGGGCGGGCTTACCACGACGATGCCCGAAGCCGAGTTTCGCTCTCGCCTGCAGCAGGCGTTGAACGCCTTCAGCCCGATCCAGGGTGTCAACAATCATATGGGCAGTCGCCTGACTGCCGATCGCCAGCGCATGGACTGGTTGATGCAGGTGTTGGCCGAGCGGCAGCTATTTTTTGTCGACAGCCGTACCACCGCGCAAACCCAGGCCGCCTTCGCTGCTGAGGCCGCGCAGGTGCCCCACGTCTCCCGCGACATCTTTCTGGATAACGTACGCAGCGAAGCCGAGATCGATCACGAGTTTCGCCTGGTACTGGCGCGGGCGCGTAAGCAGGGCTCGGCCGTGCTGATCGGTCATCCCTATCCGGAAACCCTGGCTTATTTGGAGCGCCGCTTGCCGCAGCTGGAGGCGGAAGGGGTGCAGTTGGTGAGTGTGCAGGTGTTGTTGGAGCGGTAGCTGCTTGATCGTTGATCGCTCCCATGCCCTGCGTGGGAGCGCCTGTTAGTCAGGACGCTCTGCGTCCGGCTCTCGGCCGCAGTGTTGTCTGGCAAGTCGCCTTTCGCCTTTTACGGCGAGCCAAGGGGGGCTGCTTGCCAAGCCCCCAAAGGGAAGCGCTAACCCATTTCACACGCCCTCTGCGAGTGCTCAAGCATGCAGATGCAAGGCGCGATGTGCAGTCAATAGTGGTTCTATTTGCAAGCAGCGCAACGCTGTCAGATGCATGCTTGAGCGCTCGCCCTAAGGGGCGGTCAGGCCGGTCCGAACTCTGCGTTGTGATTTCTCGACAGGTCCCGACATGCCTTCGAAACCACGCCTTGATTGCGGACCGGCCTGACCGCCAGAGGGAATGTGAAATGGGTTATCGCTTCCCGAAATCCCCGGGGCACCCGACTACGCGGCCCTTCGGGTTCGCTGCGTTGCTCGGTTGGACGGGGGTGGCCGGCGAGGTAGTCATAAAACTCGTCGCTTCGCTCCTCAGACATCCTATGACTCTTTTTCCCGTCAGTCCTGCGCTACTCGCCCGCGTAAACGGGACGGCAGTCCGTGCGCGCTGCACCGCTGCTGACGGCCCTCACGCAGAGCGTGGGAGCCACCAAGGATATTAGAGACGCATCTCGATGCCACGCTCGGCCATATAGGCCTTGGCGTCGGCAATGCTGTATTCACCGAAGTGGAAGATGCTGGCAGCCAGTACCGCGTCTGCCCGGCCTTGCAGGACGCCGTCGGCCAGGTGTTGCAGATTGCCGACGCCGCCCGAGGCGATCACCGGGATGTGCAGCGCATCGCTGATCGCGCGGGTGACGCCCAGATCGTAGCCGCTTTTGACACCGTCCTGATCCATGCTGGTCAGCAGGATCTCGCCGGCGCCCAGCTGCTCCATCTTCTTCGACCACTCAACCGCATCCAGACCGGTCGGCTTGCGCCCGCCGTGGGTGAAGATCTCCCAGCGGCCGGGCTCGTTCGGGCCGGAGACGCGCTTGGCGTCGATCGCCACAACGATGCACTGCGAACCAAAACGATCAGCTGCTTCGCCGACGAATTCCGGGTTGAACACCGCGGCGGTGTTGATGGATACCTTGTCCGCGCCGGCGTTGAGCAGGTTGCGAATGTCCTGCACGGTACGCACGCCGCCGCCAACGGTCAGCGGGATGAACACCTGGCTGGCCATGCGTTCGACCGTGTGCAGCGTGGTGTCGCGCTCCTGATGGCTGGCGGTGATATCGAGGAAGGTAATCTCGTCCGCGCCCTGCTCGTTGTAACGACGAGCGATTTCCACCGGATCACCGGCGTCGCGGATGTTCTCGAACTTGACGCCCTTGACCACGCGACCGTTATCGACGTCGAGGCAGGGGATGATGCGTTTGGCCAGGGGCATGGGCTTTCTCCGAAAGCAGCTGCAAGCGACAAGCTTCAAGCTGCAAGCAAAATCAGTAAACCGGCGCGGACAGCTTGCCGCTTAAGGCTTGCGGCTTGCGGCTGCGCTGTCACACAACGCCTGCGCTTCCGCCACATCCAGCGTGCCTTCGTAGATCGCGCGGCCGGTAATGGCGCCGATGATGCCGGGGGCGCGGGCGTCGAGCAGGGTCTGAATGTCGCCGATGTGGTGAATGCCGCCGGAGGCAATCACTGGAATCGAGGTGGCGTTGGCCAGCGCGGCGGTGGCTTCGACGTTGCAGCCCTGCATCATGCCGTCTTTGGCAATGTCGGTGTAGACGATGGCGCTGACGCCGTCGGCTTCAAAGCGCTTGGCCAGATCGACTACCTGAATGCTGCTGACTTCGGCCCAGCCGTCGGTGGCAACGAAGCCGTCTTTGGCGTCCAGGCCAACGATCACCTTGCCCGGGAAGGCGCGGCAGGCTTCGCCGACGAACTCGGGCTCTTTGACCGCCTTGGTGCCGATGATGACGTAGCTGACGCCCGCCTTGACGTATTCCTCGATGGTCTCCAGCGAGCGGATGCCGCCGCCGATCTGGATCGGCAGGTCGGGGTAGCGACGCGCAATTGCGGTAACGGCATCACCGTTGACCGGCTTGCCTTCAAAGGCGCCATTGAGGTCAACCAGGTGCAGGCGACGGCAGCCGGCCTCAACCCATTTGGCCGCCATGGCGACCGGGTCGTCGGAGAATACGGTGGCGTCTTCCATCAGGCCCTGACGCAGGCGCACGCAGGCGCCGTCTTTCAGGTCGATAGCGGGGATGATCAGCATGTCTTTTTCCTTTGGAAAAAGAGCTTCAAGCTTCAAGCTTCAAGCTTCAAGCGGTCTGGCTTGTGGCTTGCAGCTTGTGGCTTGTCGCTCGATGTTTACCAGCGCCCATCCCAGGCGAGAAAGTTGCTCAACAGCTGCAGGCCGTTGGTGTGGCTTTTCTCGGGGTGGAATTGGGTGGCGAATACGTTGTCCTGTGCCAGTGCGGCGGCGAAGTCGACGCCGTAGTGGCAGCGTCCGGCCAGCTGGCCGCTCTTGTCCGGCGCGGCGTAATAGCTGTGCACGAAGTAGAAGCGGGCATCCTGCTCGATGCGGTGCCAGAGCGGGTGGTCGATGGCCTGCTTGACCTGATTCCAGCCCATGTGCGGCACCTTCAGGCGGGTGCCGTCGGCTTCATGCAGCTCATTGCCAAAGAAGCGCACCTTGCCCGGGAACAGACCGAGGCAGTCAACACCGCCATTTTCTTCGCTGTGCTCCAGCAGCATCTGCATGCCGACGCAGATGCCGAGCAGCGGCTTTTCCCTGGCGGCCTGACGGACGACGCCATCCAGCTCAAGCTGGCGCAGCTCGCTAACGCAGTCGCGAATGGCGCCGACGCCCGGCAGCAGCACGCGGTCGGCGGCGAGGATGATCTGCGGATCACTGGTCACGTCGACCTGACGGGCGCCGGCGTGTTCAAGCGCCTTGGCAACCGAGTGCAGGTTGCCCATGCCATAGTCGATGACGGCTACATGACTGCTCATGGCTTACAGGCAACCCTTGGTCGAAGGGGTGATGCCGGCCATGCGCGGATCTTCTTCAATCGCCATGCGCAGCGCGCGGCCGAAGGCCTTGAACACGGTCTCGATCTGGTGGTGAGTGTTGACGCCACGCAGGTTGTCGATGTGCAGGGTGACCTGGGCGTGGTTGACGAAGCCCTGGAAGAATTCCATGAACAGGTCAACGTCAAAGCCGCCGACACTGGCACGGGTGTAGGGCACATGCATCTGCAGGCCGGGGCGACCGGAGAAATCGATCACCACGCGTGACAGTGCCTCGTCCAGCGGGACATAGGCGTGGCCGTAGCGGCGGATGCCTTTCTTGTCGCCGATGGCCTTGGCAAACGCCTGGCCGAGGGTGATGCCGACGTCTTCGACGGTGTGGTGATCGTCGATGTGCAGGTCGCCGCGGGCCTTGATGGTCATGTCGATCAGGCCGTGACGGGCAATCTGGTCAAGCATGTGCTCAAGGAAAGGAACCCCGATGTCAAAATCGGCCTGGCCGGTGCCGTCAAGGTTGATGGCGACCTGTACCTGGGTTTCCAGCGTGTCGCGCGCGACGCTGGCCTTGCGTTCAGCCATGGCTGTCTCCGCTGATGGATGCGTTCAAAGGCGTGCATTATACGTGCCTGCCCATGCCGAGGGCTACCGGTGGCGGATTTGGCCTGCCAATCGGTGCAATAGGGCGGCACAATGGACCGTCTTGCAGTGAGGAGTGCAGTGGTGGACGTCGATCTGGTGGTCATCGGAGCCGGTGTGGTCGGGCTGGCAATTGCCCAGCGTATGGCGCGTGGCGGTCGCAGCGTGCTGGTGCTGGAGCAGGAGGAGGCGCCCGGCCTGCATTGTTCCAGCCGCAACAGCGAGGTCATTCATGCCGGCATCTACTATGCGCCGGGCTCGCTGAAGGCGCAGCTCTGTCGGCAGGGGCGCGACCAGCTGTACGCCTGGTGTAATGAGTACGCTGTGCCCCATCGTCGATTGGGCAAGCTGCTGGTGGCCGTCACTGACGATGAAATACCGGCGCTGCGGCGCCTGCAGGATAATGCCGCGGCCAACGGGGTGGAGCTCAGCTGGTTAAGTGCTGCCGAGGTGGCCGCGCACGAGCCGCAGGTGCGCGCGGTGGCTGGGCTGCTGTCACCGGCCACCGGGATTGTCGACAGCCACGCACTGCTGCAGTCGTTTCAGGCTGCGCTGCAGGCCGCGAGCGGTGAGCTGCTTTGCCATACGCAGGTCGAGCGACTGACCGCTGTCCCCGGCGGGCTGAGGCTGGAGGGGCATAGTGGCGGCGATGCCTTCACGCTGCGTGCGCGGCAGGTCATCAATGCCGCCGGGCTGTTCGCGCAGCAGGTGCAGGCGGCGGCAGGCGCGCAGCAGGTTCCGCCGCTGCACCTGTGTCAGGGGCGCTACTTCAGCTACAGCGGGCGCTCGCCCTTCTCGCATCTGGTGTATCCCATGCCTGAGGTCAACGCAGCCGGGCTGGGCGTGCATGCGACCTTGGATATGGGCGGCCAGCTGCGCTTCGGGCCGGATGTGCGCTACCTCGATCAGCTGGATTATCAGGTCGACGACGGGCTGCGTGACGCCTTCGCCGCTGCCGTCCGCCGCTATTGGCCGCAGGTTGACGCGCAGCGTCTGCAGCCGGCCTATGCGGGTGTGCGTCCCAAGCTGTCTGGTCCGGGGGAACCGCCCCGGGATTTCGTCATCCAAGATCAGAGCGTACACGGGGTGCCCGGCTTGATTGCCCTGCTGGGCATCGAGTCGCCGGGCCTGACTGCCAGCCTGGCGCTGGCCGAGCTGGTCGCAGCGCGACTGGATGCGGTGTAGGCTCATTTGCAGGCGACCTCTGCGTCGCGCTGTGCCATGATCTTTGCCCCGGGCCGGACGGCCGCCGGCCGGGCTGACCAAGGAGTGATTATGAAATCCGTCGCCAAGGTGCTGGGCTTGGTAGTAGGTGCGGTAGCCCTGCTGTTGATTGCCGCGCTGTTCTTCCTGACCCGCCTGTTTGATCCCAACGACTACAAGGACGATATCCGCGCCGCTGCCCGCGAGCAGGGCAACGTTGAGCTGACGCTGGATGGCGACATCGGTTGGTCACTGTTTCCCTGGTTGGGCATGGAGCTGAAAGACGTGGGTGTTGCGCCGGTCGACAACCCGGCGCAGCCGCTGGCCAAGGTCGGCACCCTGGGTCTTGGCGTCAAGGTGCTGCCGCTGCTGCGTCAGCAGGTACGCATGAGCGATGTGATTCTGGACGACGTCCAGCTGCAACTGGTGCGCAATGATCAGGGCGTGGGTAACTGGGAGACCGTGGGCCCGCAGGACAGCGCCGGCGCAGCAGAAGGCGATGCCGGTAGCGGCGCCGAGCAACAGGAGGACACCGCCGGCTCGGCCTTCGATATCACCATCGAGAGCGTGCAGGTCACCAACGCCAGCGTGCACTACGAGGACCGCCAGAGCGGTCAGATCCTGTCGCTGGACGAAGCCAACCTGACCACCGGCGCGCTGATCCCGGGCGAGCCCTTTGATGTTTCATTCCTGGGCCTGCTGACGTTGGACCAGCCGGCCATGCGGGTGCGTATGGACCTGAACACCGTGGCGACCCTGCAGCCCGACGAACAGCGCTACCTGCTCAGCGGCGTCGACCTGAAGGTCGATGCCAGCGGCGAGCCCTTCTCTGGTCGTGCAGTCAATCTGCAACTCCAGGGCGATGGCCTGGTCGACCTGGCCGAACAGGTCGCCGAGCTGACCCAGCTGCGTCTGTCGCTGGCTGATATGCGTGCCACCGGTCAACTCAAACTCAGCCAGCTGGACACAGAGCCGCAACTGGCGGGCCGCCTCGACGTGGCCGCCTTTGATGCCCGCGACCTGCTGCGTGATATTGGTCAGACATTGCCGGACATGGCCGATCCGGGGGCGCTGTCCAGCGTTGCGTTGTCGGCCAACCTCGAGGGCGGTGCGAGCAGCCTGATGCTGAATGATCTGCAGTTGGCCCTGGACGGCTTTGCCCTGCAGGGCTCGCTCGGGCTGGCGGATTTCGAGCGCCAGGCGCTGCGCTTTGATCTGGCAGGCGACACCCTGAACCTCGACAACTACCTGCCGCCCAGCGCAGAGGCTGAGGGCAGCAGTGGCAGCGCCGGTTCCGGCGGCAGCCGTTCGCAGTCCGCGCCCGAGCCCTGGAGTGACGATGCCATTTTGCCGCTGGAAGCCCTTGCGCGGCTGGATGTCGACGGCAAGCTGGCGCTGCAGCAGGTCACGTTGACCGGGCAGGACATCAAGCCCTTCAATCTGGCAGTCAAGGCGCGTGATGGCGTAGTCCGTCTGACGCAACTGGACGGGGGTATCTTCGGTGGCACCTTCGCTGCCAGTGGCAGCATCGACACCCGCAAGACGCCGGTCAGCAGCGCCCTCAAGGCTCAGTTGCAGAAGATTGACTCAGCCGCGGCGCAGCAGGCTTACGACATACCGCAGCAGGTGCGCGGTCTGCTGGACATGAATCTGGATGTCACCGCTGGCGGCAATAGCCTGCGCCGCTGGATGGGCAGCCTGAACGGTGGCGCCTCCTTTAAAGTGGAGGATGGCGCGTTGCTTGGGGTCAACCTGGAACAGCAGGTCTGCCGCGCTATCGCGCTGGCCAATCGCAAATCGTTGAGTAGCGAGCACGGCAGCGACAATACGCCGTTCGAGCAGCTCGACGGCAGCTTTACCATTCGCAATGGCGTGGTCAGCAATTCGAATCTGGTGGTTGACCTGCCGGGGCTGGCTGGCAAGGGGCGAGGCGAAATCAATCTGCCTGAGCAGCGCCTGGATTACCGTGTCGGCCTGCTGCTCAAGGGTGACCGCAGCGAGATGCCGGATGAGGCCTGCCAGATCAATGAGCGCTACGCCGATATCGAATGGCCGATTCGCTGCCAGGGTTATCTGCACAATGCCGGCAGCAGCTGTGGTGTCGATACCGAAGAGGTCGGCAAGATTGCTGCCAGGCTGGTGGGTAATGAAGTACAGCGCAAACTGGAAGAGCGCATTGACGATTCGCTTGGCGACAAGGCACCGGAGCTGCGTGACGCCATCAAGGGGCTGTTTTCACGGTGACACCCGAGGTTTTCGCCCAGCGCGTGCTGGATTGGTATGACGAGCATGGGCGACACGATCTGCCCTGGCAGCAGGACATGACACCCTACCGCGTCTGGGTGTCGGAGATCATGCTGCAACAGACGCAGGTGGCGACGGTCATCCCCTACTATCTGCGCTTTATGGAGCAATTGCCGAGCGTTGAGGCGCTGGCAGCGGCCGATGAGGATCAGGTGCTGCACCTGTGGACCGGGCTTGGCTACTACAGCCGGGCGCGCAATCTGCACAAGGCCGCCCAGCAGGTGGTCAGTCAGCACGGCGGCGTGTTTCCGCGCAGTGTCGAAGGGCTCTGCGAGTTGCCGGGGATCGGTCGCTCGACGGCCGGTGCCGTTGCCTCGTTGAGCATGGGGATTCGTGCGCCGATTCTCGATGGCAACGTCAAGCGGGTACTGGCACGCTTTGCTGCGGTCGAAGGCTGGCCGGGCGAGAAGCCGGTGCACGACCGGCTGTGGCAGTTGGCCGAACGACTCACCCCGCAGCACCGGGTGGCCCATTACACGCAGGCGATGATGGATCTGGGCGCGACCCTGTGCACGCGCAGCAAGCCCTCCTGCCTGCTGTGCCCCCTGGGTGACCACTGTGCGGCCAGGGTGCTCGGCGAGCCAACCCGTTTCCCTTTTTCCAAGCCACGCAAGACGCTGCCGGTGCGCAGCTGCGTCATGCCCTTGCTGATCAACGGCGATGGCAGTGTATGGTTGCAGCGCCGCCCCTCCAGCGGGCTTTGGGGCGGGCTCTGGTGTCCGCCCCAGTTGGATGACGACACTCAGTTGGCGGCGTTGCTGGAGCAGTTGCAACTGACTGTCCACCAACGTCAGGACATGACGCCACTGCGGCATACCTTCAGCCACTTCCACCTGGATATTCAGCCGCTGTTGCTGACCGTCTCCGGCCCCGCTGGCGTGGCTGAAAGCGGACAGGTCTGGTATAACCTGCGGCAACCTGAACCACTGGGTCTGGCGGCGCCGGTCAAGAAGCTGCTGGGCCGGATCGAGCCGCTGCTGCAGGCGGCCCTGGAGGAGTAAGCCAATGACGCGCATGGTGATGTGTCGCAAGTACAAGCAGGAACTGCCAGGTCTGGATCGCCCGCCGTATCCGGGTCCCAAAGGGCAGGAAGTTTTCAACGAAGTCTCGCGCAAGGCTTGGGATGAGTGGCAGAAGCACCAGACCATGCTGATCAACGAGCGTCGGCTGAACATGATGGATCCCGAGGATCGGCGTTTCATTCAGCAGGAAATGGACAAGTTTCTCGCCGGTGAGGAATACGCTCAGGCCGACGGCTACGTCCCGCCCAGCGAGTGATGTGTCGGTAAGCGGCTGAAAAAGTGGAAAATATTATTCCGATGGCTTGACAGGTCGAGGCGCAATCTATTTAATGGCGCCCACGTTGCCCGGGTAGCTCAGTTGGTAGAGCAGGGGATTGAAAATCCCCGTGTCGGCGGTTCGATTCCGTCCCCGGGCACCATCTTTTAAAAAGCTCGCTTATGGCGAGCTTTTTTTTGCCTGCGATTTGCCTCCTGGCACCTTTCTGAGGGCGCATGTGCCGCCTGAGGTTTGTCTGACAATCCTGTGCTAGCCTTTTTTTACCATTCGGTAGTAAAGGACTCGTCATGTGCCCGCAGCGTATTTCCCCTGGCAAGGCTTGCTTAGGTGCCGCTGCCGCCTTGGTCGCCGCAGACGCGATGGCCGCCCAGCACGCGGCAGCGGACAGCTGGCAGTGGACCGTCAGCCCTTATGTCTGGGCGGCAGCCCTGGACGGCGATACCCGCCTGGCCGGCTACAGCAGCCCGGTTGATATTCCCTTTTCGGAGACCTGGGAGCATCTGGATCTGGCCGCCATGGGGACCGTTGAGCTGAGCAACGGCCTCTGGGGCGGCTATCTGGATCTGCAATATATCGATACCACCCAGGATCAGCAGGTCTCGGGCGGCAAGGCAGAGCTGACGGTCAGCATGCGCACCGCGTCGCTGGGTGCTTTTTATCGGGTTGTCACCCAGCCCTTGGGCGGCGATACGCTGCACGGCCAGCCGCGCCTGTTTACCGTGGCGCCGACCGCCGGTGTGCGCTGGCGGTCCCTGCGCGCTGACGCCAAGGCCCCCGGGGTCAACCAGGACCGCTCGGCGACCTGGTGGGACCCCTTTGTTGGCGCGCGCCTGAGTTACGACCTTGACCCGCGCTGGAACCTGTCAACCGAAGCGGATATTGGTGGCTTCGGTGTGGGTTCGGACTTTGCTTTCAACGGCCAGGTTCAGGTTGGCTACCGCAGCCAGCTCTGGAGCCATCCCGTACTCTGGCGTGCCGGTTATCGGGTACTTGCCGAGGATTTCTCAACGGACGACTTTACCGGCAACCGGTTTGTCTGGGATGTACGTGAGTACGGCCCGGTATTCGGCATGTCAATGGTGTTCTAGGGCAGATGGAGGTAGCGATGCGCAAGGTTTTACAGGCGTTTTTAGGGAGCGTGCTGGTCGCGTCAGGACTGGGCGTGCAGCAGGCCGATGCCTGCACGCGACTGGTGTATCTGGGGGCGGGAGAACAGGTTGTTACCGCGCGCTCGATGGATTGGCGTAACGACATTGATACCCACCTGTGGGTTTTTCCGCGCGGCATGCAGCGCAATGGCGAGGCGGGGCCCAACTCGATCGAGTGGACGTCCCAATACGGCAGCGTGATCGCCAGCGGCTATGACATCTCGACCACCGACGGCATGAATGAGGCGGGCCTGGTCGCCAATGTGCTGTGGTTGGTGGAGTCCGACTATCCCGCGTATTCGGCGGACCGCCCCGGACTGGCCATTTCAGCCTGGGCGCAGTATGTGCTGGATAATTTTGCCTCGGTTGATGAAGCGGTAACCGCCCTGCGTGAAGAGCCCTTCTTGCTGGTTACCGACAAGGTGCCGGGTGAAGACCGGATGGCGACCCTGCATCTGTCGCTGTCCGATGCCAGTGGCGACAGTGCCATTGTCGAGTACATTGACGGCGAACAGGTGATACATCACTCGCGCGAGTATCAGGTAATGACCAATTCGCCGGTATTTGATCAGCAGCTGGCGCTCGATACCTATTGGCGTCAGATCGGCGGCACGGTGATGTTGCCGGGCACCAATCGCGCGGCGGACCGCTTTGCCAGAGCCTCCTTCTATGTCAACGCGATACCCAAGAGCGAGGATGCCAACCGCGCCGTCGCCAGTGTGTTCAGCGTCATCCGCAATGTCTCGGTGCCCTACGGCATCACCACCCCGAGCGAGCCGAATATCTCTTCCACGCGTTGGCGTACCGTCGCTGATCACCAGCGTCTGCTGTACTTTTTTGAGTCGGCGCTGACCCCCAACACCTTCTGGGTTGATCTCAAGCGAGTTGACTTTTCTTCTGAGACAGGTAGTGTGCGCCGCCTTGATCTTGGCAAGGACCAGGACCACACCTATTCGGGCGACGCGACGGCAGACTTTGTCGAAGCTGCACCGTTTCGGTTCATGGGGTTGTGACCGTCCCTGCTGACGGTTTGCCCTGATGGCTCTGTTTCGGGCGTTCCGGGTGCGGGATCAATGAAGATGGCAAGCCTTTTGCCTATAAAAGGCTCAATGTGACCGAAGATAGGCGCTTGGTCATGGTTAGCAGCTGTGCTAGGTTTGCCATCAGCATGACAACCGGATGACTACAAACGGACTTGTCTAACGGTGGCGCATCACAAGTGCGGCACCTCATACCTGATGGCCAACACAGCCTGGTGGATACTGATACGTGACTTCACCCGCTCTTGAAGTGCGCAACCTGCACAAACGTTATGGCGACCTTGAGGTACTCAAGGGTGTCGATTTGATCGCCCGCGACGGCGATGTTATTTCCATTCTGGGATCGTCGGGATCCGGCAAAAGCACGCTGCTGCGTTGCATCAACCTGCTGGAGAACCCCCATGACGGCCAGATTCTGGTGGCCGGCGAAGAGCTCAAGCTCAAGCGCGCCCGGCAGGGCGAACTGGTCGCCGCCGACAATCGGCAGATCAACCGGCTGCGCGCCCGCGTCGGCTTCGTGTTCCAGAGTTTCAACCTCTGGCCGCACATGAGCATCCTCGACAACATCATCGAAGCGCCGCGCCGCGTGCTGGGCCAGTCCAAGGCCGAAGCGGTCGAGGCGGCCGAAGCCTTTCTGGCCAAGGTCGGTATCGCCGACAAGCGCCATGCCTTTCCTGCCCAGTTGTCCGGCGGTCAGCAACAGCGCGCCGCCATCGCGCGCACGCTGGCGATGCAGCCGCGGGTAATACTGTTTGATGAGCCAACCTCGGCACTGGACCCGGAAATGGTGCAGGAGGTGCTCAGCGTGATTCGTACACTGGCTGACGAGGGCCGTACTATGCTGTTGGTTACCCACGAATTGGGGTTTGCCCGGCAGGTGTCCAGTCAGGTGGTGTTTCTGCATCAGGGGCAGGTCGAAGAAATCGGCACCCCGGATCAGGTGTTCGATAACCCAGGTTCCGAACGCTGCCGACAGTTCATGTCTAGCCACAAGTAAGGAGTCGTACCATGAATCAGTACAAGAAGATGTTGCTGGCGGCTGCCACCGCGTTGTTCGTGAGTGCACCTGCCGTTGCCGAGACCCTGCGCATTGGTACCGAGGGCGCTTATCCTCCCTTCAACCAGATCGATGCCAGTGGTGAAGTGGTTGGCTTTGACCTGGACATCGCCAAGGCCCTGTGTGCCGAGATGCAGGTGGAGTGCACCGTCGTCACCTCCGACTGGGACGGTATTATCCCGGCCCTGAACAACAACAAGTTCGACTTCCTGGTTGCCTCCATGTCGATCACCGACGAGCGCAAGCAGGCCGTTGACTTCACCGAGCCCTACTACACCAACAAGCTGCAGTTTGTGGCGCCCAAAGACGCTGACTTCCAGACTGACGAAGCCAGCCTCGACGGCAAGACCATCGGTGCCCAGCGCGCGACCATCGCCGGTCAGTGGCTGGAAGACAACCTGGGCGATGTCGTTGACATTCGTCTGTACGACACCCAGGAAAACGCCTATCTGGACATGAGCGCAGGCCGCATTGACGGCGTGCTGGCTGACAACTTTGTCCAGTACGAGTGGCTGCAGAGCGACGCCGGTGCGGACTTCGAGTTCAAGGGCGAGCCGGTGTTCGACAATGACCAGATCGGTATTGCCGTGCGCAAGGGCGACCCGCTGCGCGAGCGTCTGAACACGGCACTCAAGACCATCGTTGAGAACGGTACCTACGAGACCATCAACGCCAAGTACTTCCCCTTCAGCATCTACTGATAACCAGCCGGGCCCTGCGGGGCCCGGTTCGGATGTAACCTCATGCCTGATCTTCACGGTTTTGCTCCAGCCCTGCTTGAAGGGACCTGGATGACCATTCGTTTGTCCCTGGCCTCGCTGGCCCTGGGGCTGCTGTTCGGCCTGCTTGGCGCCTCTGCCAAGGTGTCGGACAAGCGCGTGCCGCGCCTGCTGGGCGGCTTTTATACCTCGGTGGTGCGTGGTGTGCCCGAAACGGTCTGGGTACTGATGATGTACTTCGGCACCGTGTCGGCCATGAATGCCATCGGTGCCTGGTTCGGTAATCCGCAGCTGTCGCTCAGCCCCTTTGTGGCTGGTACTTTCGCGTTGGCATTGTGCTTTGGCGCTTATGCCACGGAGGTGTTTCGGGGGGCGTTGCTGGCCATCCCCAAGGGGCAGAAAGAAGCGGGGCAGGCGCTGGGCATGTCCAACCTGCGCATCTTCTGGCGCATTACCTTGCCGCAGTTGTGGCGCGTCGCATTGCCGGGGCTGGGTAACCTGTATCTGATCATGCTCAAGGATACTGCGCTGGTGTCGCTGATCACCCTGGAAGAGATCATGCGCAAGGCGCAAACCGCCGCCAACGCCACCAAGGAACCCTTCACTTTTTATCTGCTGGCCGCGTTGATCTACCTGTTCCTCACGGTCTTTATCATGGGCGCGCTGCACTGGTTCGAGCGCCGCGCCAACCGTGGTTTTGTGAGGACTGAGCTATGACCTGGGCTGAACGCTGGGCGACTATCGAGCGCTTTCTGCCGCAGCTGTGGGACGGCACCCTGGTCACCCTGCAACTGGTCGGGCTGGCGGTACTGATTGGCCTGTTTTTCGCTATCCCATTGGGGCTGGCGCGGGCATCGCGGCATTGGTATGTGCGCGCGCTGCCGTACAGCTATATCTTTTTCTTCCGTGGTACGCCGCTGCTGCTGCAGCTGTTCCTCGTGTACTACGGCATTTCCCAGTTCGAGGTGGTGCGCAAGAGCTTCCTCTGGCCCTATCTGCGCGAGCCCTACTGGTGTGCACTGATCACCATGACCATGCATACCTCGGCCTACATCGCCGAGATTCTGCGCGGCGCCATCCAGGCGGTACCGCCGGGCGAGGTGGAAGCGGCTCGGGCGTTGGGCATGTCGCGGCGCCAGGCGCTGCAGTACATCATCCTGCCGCGTGCCATTCGCATCGGCCTGCCGGCCTACGGCAACGAGGTGATCCTCATGCTCAAGGCCAGTGCCGTGGTGTACACCATCACCATGATGGACATCATGGGGGTGATTCGCACCATCAACTCGCGTACTTACCAGTACGAGCTGTTCTTCTTTGTCGCTGGTGTCATGTATCTGATCATCACCCTGGTGTTCACCCAGCTGTTCCGGCTGGTCGAGCGCTGGCTCAAGGTCGACGCCAGCCGGCAGCAACGCTGACCGCCACGCGTGGAGCTGCTCACCCGGTTCAATCAGCTGACTGATTGGCTGCAGCGCCATCAGGCGCTGTGGCGTGAGCGTCCGTTTACCCACCTGCAGCTGTCCTGGGAGCAGGACTGGCCCGCGCTGGCCAGCTGGTTGCGTCAGCGCAGTCTGGCCGACGCCGAGGCGGCGCAGCTGCAGCCGGCCTTGCTGGCCGATGCCCCTGAGCCCTTTGGCGCGCTGGCCGCCCAGGCGCGCGAGCTGTGCCGTGTGCCGCGCTGGTACGGCGAGCTGGCGGAGCCGATACCCGAGCCGCTGCAGCGGCATATTCCGGGGCGCAAGTGGCAGCAGATTACCCGCTTCAGTGCTGTCACTTCTGCGCGTATGCCGGCACCGCCGCAGCGTTGGGTCGACTGGTGCGCGGGCAAGGGCCATCTTGGCCGGCTGCTGGCCTGGCACAGCCAATGTCCGGTGTGTTGCCTGGAGTGGGACGCCGCCCTGTGTGATGCCGGGCAGCAGCTCAGCCAGCAACTGCAACTGTCGGTGCAGCATCTGACGGCGGATGTCATGCAGCTGCCTGTAGCGCAGCTGCAACCGCAGGACGCTGCGGTGGCCCTGCACGCCTGCGGTGATCTGCACCGGCAACTGATCGAACAGGTAGTGGCTGCCGGTTGTGCACAGCTGGCGCTGTCGCCCTGTTGTTACAACCGAATCAGCGCGCCGCAGCACCAACCTTTATCAAATGCCGGCAGACAAGCGGGACTGCAGCTCAGCCGCGACGAGCTGGGTCTACCGCTACAGCAGACAGTGACTGCGGGTGCCCGTGAGCGGCGTCAGCGCGACCGCTCCATGGCCTGGCGGCTGGCCTGCGACCTCTGGCAGCGCGAAACCCGCGGGATCGATGCCTACCTGCCCACCCCCTCGAAACCGCCAGGCCCCGCGCCGGATACCCTGCAGCAGTTCTGCCAAGCCGTTGCCCAGCATCACCAGTTGGCGCTACCGGCGCCACCCTGCTGGGACGCACTGGAGCAGCGCGGCTGGCAGCGGCTGGCCGAAGTACGCAACCTGGAACTGGTGGCCGGGCTGTTCCGCCGCCCCCTGGAGCTGTGGCTGGTGATCGAGCGCGCCCTTTATCTACAGGAAGCCGGCTACAGCGTCAGCCTGGGCGAGTTCTGCGACACGGAACTGACCCCGCGCAACCTGCTGTTGCTGGCGACAGCAGGCCCTGATCAAGTCTGAACGCCGGGTGGGACGAGCGCTCAAGGCTCTACAGGGCGTGTGCAATGGGTCCATGCAGTCTATACACAACAACTGACAGTTACTCACCAGCCTGTCTACCGCTTGCGCACAGGGTTATCCACAGCTTGTGCTGGCCTGTGGTTATCCACGCCTTCTGTGCATAACTGTGTTGATGACATTGGAGTAACCCTGCCAAAGCCAGATTTGGCGCGGGCTGGCGCGCACAGGCTAAATGTTGATCAGTTGTGCTCTGTGTGTAAAAACAACGGCTTGCAAGCACTTTGTGAAGCGTCGGTAGAAAAGTCATGCACAAGTGAGATTTGTCTGGCAGGGGATAAAATCCACAGCGAAAAAGCGCGCATAGCGGCCGCCGATCTCTTTACACAGGAATCTGGCGATATATAATGCACCCCGCGCCGGTATAGCTCAGCTGGTAGAGCAACTGACTTGTAATCAGTAGGTCCCGAGTTCGACTCTTGGTGCCGGCACCATACAAATCAAGGGCTGCAGCGATGCTGCAGTTTTTGACCCCGCATTCAGATGTTCCTGAGGTACAGTTTCAGTACAGTCGTACTGATCGCCACCTCGGAGAGCAGCATGGCAACAATCGTTAAAACCCCCTCTGGTACTTGGAAAGCCCTCATCCGCAAACACGGATGGCCTACCACCTCTAAGACCTTTCGTACAAAGCGTGATGCCCTTGACTGGTCTCGGCGGGTCGAGGATGAGATGGTGCGCGGCGTTTATATCCAGCGCACCGCTTCAGAGCGTATGACGCTCGAGCAGGCACTCAAGCGTTACCTCTCGGAAGTTAGCCCCACCAAAGCTCCTAGAACCCTTATTAGCGAGCAAGGCAGCGCGAAGAACCTTGTTCGCAGGCTTGGTGGCTATTCCTTAGCAGCCCTGTCTGCAGAGCTGATCTCTGGCTATCGGGATCAGCGTCTATCTGAGACAACGCGGCGCAATACACCGGTAAGTAACAACTCGGTGCGTCTTGAGCTGGCGTTGCTCAGTCACATGTTTAACATCTGCATCAGAGAATGGGGCGTAGGCCTTCCGTTCAACCCTGTCACAAATGTACGAAAGCCTTCGGCGGGGAGGGGCCGGGATAGACGCCTGACGCCTGACGAGCAGCGTCGTCTTTATGCTGCCGTTGACGCTCATTCGAATCCCTTTCTCGGCTACATCGTCCGGGTTGCTATCGAGACGGGGATGCGGTCCTCCGAAATCACTAATCTTCGACGGTCGCAGGTAGACATCCGGCGCCGAATTGTCACATTAAACGCGACCAAAAACGGGCAGCGTCGCATAGTGCCGCTTAGCATGGCCGCAACAGCAGTCTTCAAACAGGCACTCGACCACCCTTATAGGCCCATCGATACTGATCTGATTTTTTTTGGTGAGCCGGGCGCTAACGGTCGCCGGCGTCCGTACGCATTCAATAAGATCTGGCAGCAGATCAGAAACCGTCTAGGTATGCGCGATCTTCGTTTCCACGACCTTCGGCATGAGGCGGTAAGTCGGCTAGTAGAGGTTGGGCTATCGGACCAAGAGGTGTCAGCCGTCAGCGGCCATAGGAGCATGCAAATGGTTAAAAGATACACGCATCTGCGGGCGGAGGATCTCGTGGAGCGTATTGACGTGCTGCGTAAGCAGCGGCAAATCTAGAGAAACTCAGCCATCTTTCGCATGCGAAAGAATTTATTTTAAGTTTTTTTGCGAGGAGGCCCCAAAAAGGGCCAAAAAAGGCCCCCCCCTTCGCACTTTTAGTGAAACACCTGAAAAATATGGAGTTTCACTATGTCTGCGTCGAATACGAGCGAGTCCACATCCCCTGCTGCGAAAATTGAACAGCATCTGATCAGTACCTATGGACTGCTCCTTACTAGAGAGCACCTGGCCGATGTTCTGAAGCGGAAAGTCTCTGGGCTCAACTGGGAATTAGCCAAGGCAGATAGCAGCCTACGGCAAGTCCTTGAGCCTGCAACACTGCGGCTTGGCCGTCGCACATTCTATCGTGCGCATGATCTCGCAGTTATTCTGGGTGGGAAGCTGCCCTACAATGCCTAGCCTCAGCGCCGAGGTACTTCTAGATGATGGGTCCAAAGAGGGGGGGGCACTGTCCGCACGAGGCAAGGCCAAGGCCGAGCTTCAAGCTAGGCGTGCTAATAAGGCGGTTGACCAAATTCTTGCGATCCAGGGGCAGAGCGCACAGGAGGCTGACGAGCTAGGTTTTATTGCCCGCCTACTCATTCAGGCCACGATGCCGCATAGAAAGCCTGTTGGCCACGAGTGGAGCCGAACCAATGGCCGCTTGTCTATGCACATGATGGCCCCTTCAGCGGTAGGTTTGCCATATGGCAGTTACGCTCGCCTGTTGTTGGTGTGGATCACCACTCAGGCCGTCAGAAACAAGTTTCGGATGGATCACGGCTATATCAATGAGCAGGACGCACGCAGGCTGGAGTTCGGTGAGTCTCTAAGTGGGTTCATGTCCGAGTTAGGTTTGCGGGCCACCGGCGGTGAAAACGGGACTATCACTGCTCTTCGTGAGCAGATGACTCGGTTATTTAGTACTGCGGTCACTGCCACCTTCACCGAATACCAGGAACATACTGGTCAGGTCGTAAACCGAATAGGCGGCTCTATGGTCGCCGAGAAGGCTGAGCTTTGGTGGGACGCGAGGCATCCTAACCAGACTACCCTTTGGTGTTCCCATGTAGAGCTGTCTCCAAAATTCTTCACGCTCATAACAGAGCGACCTGTACCTCTTGATACGCGGGTTCTGCGCCTTATTAGGAAGTCCCCTATGGCACTGGACGTATATTGTTGGGCTACCTATCGCGTCAGCTATCTAACTCGGGATACCGTAATTCCGTGGCGTAGCCTGATGACCCAAATCGGCGCAAGCTATGCTGATACTCCCCAGGGCCGCCGCGATTTCAAAAGACGGTTCTTGGATGCACTGGACAAGGTGGGGATGGTTTGGCCGGAACTGGACATCACTCCAACGGCTAAGGGCCTGTTACTGAAGCGCTGCGCCCCGCATGTGAGGCGCAAGGGTGTGCCGCTCCAGGCGTGATATATCCCGCTATGAAAACCCAGCAGCGGCGCTGGGTTTTTTGTGGCCAGCATCCCGAGGTCAAGTGGTAATCGTTCGGCTTGCCTATGTCCAATTTTGCCTGTCAACAACCTTGTGGAAATCACCGTTTGTCCACGCAGGAGCTGTCACGCGCGCGCCACTCTTGTCCACGCAGGAACTGTCACGACCTGCGCAGGAACTGTCATGCGTCGCGCAGGAACTGTCATGCCTCCCCCCAGCTAAGCCCAGTAACCACGTGGGTTCTCGCGGCTCTCCTGTAGGTTTTCCTGTTTGTTCTCCTGTAAAAAAGCTTTTACCTATAGTTAGCCTCCCATTATTAGTGGATAACTGAGCGGCCGAGCATGCCCGTTTATTTACAGCTTTACGTGATTTGCTTCTGATTCCAAGACGACTAAATTATCGACTTGAAAAACGCCTTGTACACATGTAGAAATATGGGAGCTGGGTGTTACCGCCCAGGTGCTCTTTAAACATGGTTATGAATCGGGCTTGCAGTTGGTGGTCAGGGAACTGACCAGCTCTGGTGTTCTCCAGAGCTACCTTCGCCCCACAACCTGTCGTCCCAACCGACGTGCTCAGCGCTGAGGATCATGTGGCTAACGTCATGTGGTTGTCAGTGAAGTCTTATCGGCTAAGCGACAGTAAAACGGCGGACGGCTTATCAATTCTTGATAAGCAGAACTGTGGTTTGTAGCGGCATCTTCAAAGTTCCATTCGGCCCGAAGTGCTTGACGGCGGGGCAATTTCGCCCGTTTGGAGCATTAACCATGAAACATTTGAAGAACGCTGCCGGTCGTACCGATCAGCACATGCACAACATTGAAGATGCCCGCGTCAAAGGTGGGACCGAGCCTCACCAGGAACCGGAACGCAAAAGTGTAAAGTGGCTAAAAAAAGTTGCAAAATTTGCAGCCGCAATTGGCCTCAAACGCTTTGCTGTATGGATCTTGGAAGACCCTGAATCTGCTTGGGATGAAATCTGCCTCACGGTGGAGAAAGTCCTTGAGGTAATTGCCTCATGACGCAACAGATCACATCATTCGAATTCCAGTGAGGCCGATCCATATGATCGGCCTCACGTCATTTAGAGATAGGAAATGGATGCCCCGCGTTACCCCTACAAACCCATTTATAGCCTAAAGGCCCTCTCTTTGGCGCTTGGGGAGCCCGTCGAACTGCTTAAGAGCTTGGCAAAGCGCAGTTCGAGCTTATACCGCCATGTCCCGCAAACCAAAAAAGATGGCAGCGTGCGTGACACCTACGATGCTCATCAGCCACTGAAGGCGATCCAGCGCAAAATCGTTGATAAGTTTTTGGCTCGGGTTCGCTACCCAGACTACCTCCACGGGGGAATCAAAGATCCGAGCTCCCCCAGGAGCATTTACTCGAATGCCCTGACGCACGGTAAAGCCAAAACCATCCTGCTTCAGGACATCAAGGACTTCTTTCCGTCCATCCGCGTGCAGCATGTAGAGCATATTTTTACCGGACTATTCGGTTTTTCTGAGGAGGTTGCTCAACTGCTGGCGTTGCTGACCACCCGCAACGGTGTCATTCCCCAGGGCGCTAGCACCAGCGGGTATCTGGCCAACTTGGTGTTTTGGGATATCGAGCCTACTCTAGTCTCTCGTCTCAACTTGCGTGGACTCAAGTACTCCCGTTTTGCCGATGACATTACGATTTCCGCAATAATGCCTCTGGACGGTCCTGTGCTTACCGAATTGGTGGGGGCGGTAACGGTTATGCTTACGAAGAAGGGTTGCCAACAGAAGCGTTCAAAGCTCCACGTGCGTAAACGGGGACAAACGATACAGGCGAAAGCGGGCTTTGAGCCTCTTACAATCACCGGCCTCTCGGTCTTCAATGCGGCACCCAGCCTTACGAAGGCAGAGCGTAAGGCTATCCGCGCAGCGGTCAAACAAGTGGAAGATCAAGCGACCCAAGGCGGCAGTTGGGGGCAATTGGAACCAACGTTTCGCAGTGTAATGGGACGTGTGGGACGGCTCATTGCCTGCGGCCACCCAGATGGTGAACGTTACAAGCAGCGCCTTAAATCCGTGCAGGAGCGTTGCTACAAAAAGTAGGGAGCGGAGCATTTCTCCGCCCACCTTCAGACGGTGCCCTTCTCTGGCGTAACGGGGCACTAGTTCTCCGCCGGACCACTGACCACGTTCTGGCGCCCGGACAGTTCCGTCCCAACAGAAAGATGGCTGCCAGCAGCCCCCGCTACAGCGCCAATTCGGCCCGGATACATCAGCAGGTCGACCCGTTGCTGGTCCTGTCAGCGCTTGTAGAATGCGGCTTCATTCTAACTGACCTTTCCCCTTAGTTCCGCGTGAATGGTTCGGGTCTTCAAAGAGGGTTATCAGATATGCAGCGGTACTCTGGGGAATTTATAGGGGGCGTTGGGGGGAGCAGGGAGTTTGAGAGCAGGCCAAGTGAAGAGCATCTCTGTGTATTTAAGACCTAGAACGGGGGGGCTGCGTATTGTGGGGACAGGGGCAAGACCGGCAGGGATGAGTAGGGGGCAACAGAGTAATTCAGCGCGAGTTTTGATGAGTTTTACTAGGTAGTCTTGGTGGCCGTCAGACTCGTCAGCGCCTTCAAGGCCTTGCGGCGATTCGCGCGCGAGATAGCGCCCCTCCAGTCGCTGAGGCCTAGCGGCCTCTCGCTTCTTCGGGGCGCGTCTTCGACAAACCCGGGGTAATCAGAGGGCGGAGTTACGGAATTCCGAGATCTTGGAACGACGGCGGGGCTGAAGGCCGGTTTTTTTTAGGCCTGCGCTTACTACCTGAACACATAACCTGATCCCTGGATTTGAGCTCGCGCAATTTTGTAGCCAGCAGGAGCCGCTGTTCATGCAGTTCACCTGACTCAACTCTGACCCGGTTCTCCATCTCAGCCAGAGCGGCTTCTCGCTCATCAAGCCTGCGGGTTCGGTCGCGAACGAGGTCCTCCGCTGCTGATACGGCATCCCTCTCAGCGGAGGCTGCAATTCCCCGCAACTCTCGCTCCCTGCGCCTGTAGGCGGCGCCCGCAGTCCTCTCGTAGATCTCGGCGGTTAGGTCGAGGGCGAGCAAATAGGTGACCAGGACAGTCAGCACCCACAGTGCCCAGAATCTGCCCAGCACGGCCATTACAATGCCGTCCGCTAGCCCAGATATCTGCGAATAGCCAATCGCTGCGAGTGACAGCAGCAAGACGGTTAGCGCCTGCCCATATTGATCAAATTCGATGAACCAGCGCCTGAGGCGTCGAGGGGGAGTGGCTGGCTCAGTCATAAACTGATACGAGAGCAATTTCTTCATCTGAGATATACCTCTGTAATTTCTGGGCGAAAATGGCCCAACTCCTGCGAAACAGTCTGCAGTGCCGCATCTCTCATGAGTCCCAAATTTTGCAGCTCGCGCATGCGGGACTGCGCGTATGAGTGCCTAACTCCATGGGCACCAGTTGACCACCCCAGGGCGCGAGTGGATGCCGAGCTGTACGACTGGCTCCAAGTGTGGCCCCCCCCTATGGCGTAGTGCTGGGTGTAGTGGACGCCTCGATCAGTCACCCGTACCGGGGTCTGTAGCCGTCGGGCCTCGAGCTGGGCAGCTAGGCTGTGCGGAATTCTGACCTCCCGCGTGAGCCCACCCTTGCCGGTAACGGTGTACGGCACACCTGGTTCACGACCTGAAAATTTCTCGGGTAGGCTCGGCCGTGGATCTGGCTGTCGCTCGGCTATCGGTCGCAGGGTGAGCAACTCATGAGCGCGCAGCCCAGCTGCGTGTGCGAGCTGCGTCGACAGTGAGTTGCGCGCCTGCTGGGCCTGGGCGACTAGCTCAACCTGGGCGCGGGTGTAGGCCCGCGACCTGAGTGCCTGATCTAGTTCGGATTTGATGACAGGTAACCGCTCATCGGCCTTCAGTGAGCCGATGGTGCGAAAAAAAATCTGGGCAGCCTGGCGATCTAGGTCGAGAGTTTTTTGGCCAACCTGTTGAGCCCGTTTCTCCAGGTAATTGATCACCTGACCACGTGTCATTGCATGCAGCCCGCCCTCAATGCGTTCGGCACGTGCATAGTCGGCTGCCTTGACCAGGGCATTTCGATAGCCCCGCTGAGTGCCGACACTTCGTAGCGTGCCGGCGCGTTGAACGCGAGCGATAGCAGACGTTGCCTGCCTGCCGGACTTAGCAAATTTAGCCACGCGCGCGCCCCCTCAGCCAGCGTGACACTGTGCTATGCGTGACGCGTATGCGCTGTTCAGATGCAAGCCAGCGCTGCAGTTCGGCAGCAGACGCCCCAGCTCTGTGCAGCAGCAGCAATTCGCCGGCCACTCGGTCGAGGCGTGAGGTTCGATAGGAACGTCTTCTGCGGACCTGCGCCTCTGTGCGCAGTTTGGAGAGAACGGTTTCGGGGTCAAAATTCTCGGTACTCATAACAGTTTTCCATGGTGATGCCATGAACAAACGTTATGAGATAACCGATGCGGGCGCTACCGAATCGGGGTGTAAAAACGGTCTGTAAGAATGACTGATCACGATGATTCAGCGGTTTCCCTATTCGCCCCTGTGTGCACAAATTTTGTGCTGGCTCGGACTGTTCTCGCCAATGGTAAAACACCAGTTTTAGTAGTAGCGGTCGCGTCAACATGGATGCGGTATCGCTGGCTAACTGACTGGGCAGTGCAACCGAGCAAAAATTAAATTTACTCGGTGCGTATTCATCACAGGCTGAATGGCAGGATGTGATGAACCCGGTTTTTCGTGGCGGTGCACGCGCGAGAATTAGCTCGCGTTTAGGTACAGGCACAGGATAGCGCGCAGTGTTACTGCGCGCTATCGGCGTTTGACTTTGTGCGTGGGTTTGTGTGCGTGATCAGCGCAGAGGCTAGACAGCACGGCTGTGTCAGGCATTCTTTGAGCCTGACACAGCCGTGCTACGCACGGAAACGCGACGTAGTCGCGCTGGGTCGTGCGAGTCGTACTCGCACAGCACGTGGTTGGGTCATCCACGTGCGCAAGGAGCGCATATCCAACTATTAGGGGAGGTGGTGACACAGAGTCCGTAGCTGCAAAGTAGGGCTGGGTCTTGGGGAATGGGGCATGTGCTGCAGGGTGCGTATAAGCATCACCTGCAGCACCAAACATCTCGAGACGGATGTTCTCCTGCTGTGTATGAAAATACTCATGTTTAACATTTGCGCAACTCGAATGGGGGTAGAAATGGTGTTGTTCGATTTAGCTAACAGATTCCCAGCGATGGGTGTCCAGCTAAAAAAACTCATGAGAGATGAAGCCTCAGTGACAACGGTCATCGTTTGGATAGACGAATATTTGGCAGGTCTATGTGATGAGGGAGTCATCAGTTGCCGCGAACTTCTGGAATGCCGAGCGGCACTAGCCATGTGTATTGGTGCCGGAGAAACTCATTTCCAGACGCTTGTGACACCGATAGTGCACTAGATAATGCGCTTTTGGCCGAGGTTTACATGATGCAAAAGGACAACGAAATCGCTTTTGATGAGCTGGTCGCTCGGTACCCATCCTACAAATGGCGCATTTGGACTCGCCGCTTTTGCGAAGAAGTCGACCAGCATGTTCTATCTGCAAGCTCGTTCTTTCTGGATGTGCCGAATGAAATTCTTTACCTCGCTCCCGCAATTGGCGACGTCATGCTCGATGCTCTCCTTGAGGAACTCAATGCGCTTGCTGGCTGGGACGCGGCAATTCAGGAGTGGCAAGCAACTCGTCTGCTAAAGCAAATGGATGATTTGCCACAACCGATTCCAGGGTTTGCAGGGCATGGATAGGGAACATCATCACTCGAAAAATAGCCCCGCTTTTACACCCCCTTTCGGATGAACGAGAGGTGCCTTCCTTGTAGCGTGGTTTTTCACCCTAACGAGGAAGAACCATGTCTGACTCTGTCAAAACTGCAATGCGAATCCCTGTAACCCAGACCTCAGAGCGTGCCGGTCAGTCCAAAGACTTCAGGCAATCATCTGAGTTAAGAGCTCGATTTAGCGACGTTTACGCGCTTTACAAGCGGGGCGATGCGGAGACCGCCTTGGATGAGCTGCAGCAAATTTTGGAGCATTCAGAATCGGACGATTTACGCTTGGCCGATTGGCTGCTGCTTCCAACGTATCTGCAGTACATGAATCAAACCAAGAAGGCCTGGAAGGTAATAAATATTTTGCTCCAGCGGCGCCAGGACTGGAGTTCGCAGTGCGAGATAGCAGAGAAAATGTGCAAGATAGCGAGAGGCGCGAATGATCGAACCCGCCTTTACGCCGCAATGATGTGGATCAGTTGCTGTGAGGGGTTGGCTAGACTGGAAGAGGTGGATTCTGAGTTCGAATCTCTGGGGTTGACTGAAAAAGAATACGTCTCTCTGTGGTTCTACATCTGTGGTGAGGGTCGTCCGGTAAAGCCAGTAGCTTCTGCTGATAAACACCTCATCCAACACAGCAATAAGCTCTGGATACATGCATGCTCAATCGACTTTGACAGCCTTCACCTGCGTTTACAGAATTATGCGCATAGACTGGGGCTTCCGTTCGATGAGCGGTTAACCGAGGCCCTGATTCATTACAGGCTGTCTAAAAGGGACTTACGCTTCGAAGACGTGCTTAAAATCGTTCGCCGCCATATTGTCCGTGACAAAATTACTGCCTGGCGCTGGTGACACCGTTTCACTGATTGATGATGACGACTCCAACCATTGAAGGAGTCGTCACCATGAGTGTATCTAGCAATAAAGTTGTCAAAATCGGCAAGCTCTCGATGTCGCAGTCCCAGTTTATGCTGGCATGCGCTATCGGGGGCGCGCTGGCTGCAATCCCAGGCGCTCTCGCCTCAAGGTCACAACCGTGGCCTTGTTCAAATTTCCTGGAAATCCTCGTGAGCCGACAGATGCTTAACACTGTGCTGCTTGGGGCGCTGATCCTAATCGTATGTGCAGGGCTGGCCAGCTTCAAGCCACTAGTCGAGATGCGTCGGATTGAGCGGTTGACCTGTCTATTCTGGGGAGCTTACGCAGGGTCCTCGCTCGGCCCGCTCCTCAGCGGCATCGGTATGGGATAGTAAGTAGTAATAGTAATAATACTACGATTACTACTGTTGCTGCGTGGTCTCAGCTCATTTGCGAAAGTTGCATGGGGTTCGGTGGAAGCACATTTGGGATGAGGGTAGCGTGAAGATTCCAACCACCATGAGAACGAAATATGTCGCTACCCGCAGAGATAAGAGATCGCATTTTCCGTGCTGCAGATGACTTGTACAAACAGAGTGGAAAAGGCTCTTTCCCAAGAGTTGAAGATGTCAGGGAGGCTGCCAGTGTTTCCATGGGGTATTGCGTAAAGGCAATGCAAGACTGGCGGTTATTGCAAAAAGCTCGCGCAGAACCCGTTGCAGTGCAAGTGCCAACAGCGGTTCAGTCTATGAGTGATGAGGTAGTAGCTCAAATATGGAATCAAGCTCAAGAGCTTGCCAATTCATCCCTCCGGGCGGCCGAGGCGGCTTGGGAGGGGGAGCGTGTCGAGTTGGAAGTTATGAGCTCTGAGATAGCGAGCGCCTATGAGTCGCAGGCTGTCCAGCTGGAGGAAGCGCTAGCCAGTCTCGCCTCGGCAAAAGATTCAGCGAAGACCCAAGACCAGGTTCTTGAGGAGCTTGGAGTGGCCGTTGCCACGGCTGAGGGTTTAGCAGCTCGGGCCGAGCAAAAGGCTGCGGAATCTGATCGCCTGGCACGAGAGCTCCGTGTCGAACTGGATCGGGCTCACGCGAACGCTGATCGCCTACGTGCATATTCCGGCCCATCGTGACCGCCCATTCCGTTTGAACGTGACCGCCTGTTCTGGGCTATCGTGACCGCTTATTCCGTTTCATCGTGACCGATTTTGGGTGCTTGCCCGGAATCGTCGG